>Ga0310691_10002717_pt1 | contig 22596 bp, 17 predicted proteins | sample 176DNAGHGlowgp2_FD_203887 | JGI IMG/M metagenome (GOLD analysis project Ga0310691, IMG submission 203887) | Sheep rumen microbial communities from Palmerston North, Manawatu-Wanganui, New Zealand - 1766 DNA GHGlow gp2 (v2) (version 2) | ecosystem: Host-associated > Mammals > Digestive system >...
TTTACAAATCTATTTGAAACACTTTCTGGAATAAATCTAATTTTTTCTGCATCAACGATTGTAGCAGCATTCATCTGCTGCTCTTTGATGAACCATGATGACATTGCCTTTTGTAAAAGTGGAGTATGACACCTCCAACAATGTGGATATGAGTGTGTAATAGATTCAGATTTAATTAGTTTTCTTTCGGCTTTTAAGCGATCTATTATATCTTTATTTACTTTTAATACACTTTGTCATTGATAATCTGGCACTTGTTCATCAAACTCTCAATATTCATTAACTGCTATGAATAACCAATCTAAAGCATGATCTGCTCAGAATAAATCTGCAACCACTTCAAAGTCCTCCTGTCCAAATGTTGGAGCAATATGTACGATACCTGTTCAATCTTCTGTACTTACATAATCTCAAGGTATCATCTGGAAATATCTATCTTTATATTCAGCAGGAAGTTTAGAATTATTAATATACTCAAATAATGGAATGTAGAATGTTCATACTAATTTTGAACCTTTAATTTTATTTACCAAAATATAGTCTTCAGGATTTTTGTAGTACTTTCTGAGTAGAGCATCTGCTAAAATATAGTATTCATGACTCTCTTTGTCATAAACCATGCTGTAATGAATTTCTGGTCATACCGCCAAGAAGCTATTTGATGGTAATGTCCATGGAGTAGTAGTCCATGCTAATGCATAAACTGGAGCATCTGCCTGAATTTTGGACCAAATTTCATTGTGAGCTATATATAAATCATAAAACTGGCTGATTATTTCTTGTGGATCATCCATCACAGTTCAATCAATAACCACTTCCATTCAGATTTCATTTTCACTTTCTCTTATTTCAGCCCATTGAAGCTGAGTAATTTTATCTGGTTCCATAATTATTGGCTCACCTTCTATTTCAGCTTCAACATAAATTAAATTCCAGATATTTCAATTGAGTAATTCTTTAAATTCTCACAAAATTTTACAGCTCTTTGTCTCCACATCTAGTTCTTCTTTGATTTCTTTAGCTACAGTCTTTTCTATACTATCTCATTTTTCTACTTTTCCTCCAGGGAAAACATATTTCTGAGCCTTTACTCAATATTCTAGTAAATACTTTCCATCTCTTTTGATTACACAGCAAACTACATTCACAGCTTCATCACTTGATGTAATTTCATAGTTGAATCTATCAGAATAAGCTTTATTAGTAAGTTTAAATCTGACCGTAATTGCTGTATCAGTTTTATCTTCATATCCATCTGTTACTTCATTATTTGCCAATGGTGTAGCACAGCTTGGACAATACCACTGAACCTTAAATCACTTATAAACTAGATTCTGTCTGTAGATATTTGAAAAACAATACATTACACTTTCCATAAAATCTAGGTCCATAGTACGATATGGATGCTCGATATCTGCCCAACGTCCAGAATGATCTACAAACCATTTCCAAACTTCATTAGTATTATCTACATATTTTCTACATTCTTCGGTAAATGCTTGGATTCAGATTTTATTTTCTATATCTCTTTTTCCATCAATTCAAAGTTTCTTTTCTACAGCCTTTTCTACTGGTAAACCGTGACAATCCCATCACCATTTTCTCTCTACACGAAAACCTCTCATCGTCATATAACGAGGGAAAACGTCTTTGATAGCTCATGCTAATAAGTGTCCATAGTGAGGATCTCATGAAGCGAATGGAGGTCCATCAAAGAAACGGAATTGCATCTGATCTGATCTTTCATCGATTGATCTCTGAAATGCGTTATTATCTTTCCAATATTGAAGAATTGAATCCATCATTTCTAATGTAGTCATCACAAATTTTCAATGTTAACAAAAATAAAAAACTGAATATTTCACCAATAATTCATTGTAGAAACTTTTGAATGAAATGCAAGAAGAAGATATCCAAGATAGTCAATTATTTGAGTAGTATGACATCTAACATTTAGAATTAAAAACGTATTGACTTTTTTATAAAAATATGTATACATAAAAACGTAAATAAATTTTTTACTCTTTATGACCATTCCCATGAAAAAACTTATTAAACTTTTATTAGTTGCAGTATTCGCTGTAGCATGAATCACTCTTTTAACTCCATCATCTGCTGATGCTTTGAGTTATAGAAGAAGTCCATCAGATGTTTATGTTAGAGGTTACTACAGATCAAACGGAACTTATGTTCAACCTCATTACAGATCTAAACCAGATGGAATCATAACTAATAACTATAGTTACAGATGATATACATCGAATTATGGATCAAACTATAGATCATATTCATACTACAGATATTATTAGAATAATAAAAAAAGGGTTCTTAATAGAACTCTTTTTTTCATTTGTATCTATTGTTAATCATAAACAATAAATATAATAATTTAATAATAAATCAAAAAATCAGACTTTAAATTTTAAGTATAATTATAATCTATTCTTGAATCGATTTTAGAAAACATTATTTTTAAATTCGAAATTTATCTCATTCTTAATTTCATGCAAAATATTATATTCTGCTCATATAAAGAGGATTTACTCCCATATAAAGCTACAGAATGATCAATTTGACGAGATCTGAAACTTGCCGAAGATGTTACGGTTACGCAGGGGTCTGTAGTACTCGCTCCTACATGAATTAAGTCAGCTTTGCCATTATGATGGTGAATTAAAGTTTATGCTCGCAGTTCTTTACCTGTAAAATTTTGACTCATAGTCGCAAATTCAGTATGACTTATTGATTCAGACTATCGCTGAGAGATTAAAGTTGAACTGACTTCTCTAAACTGAAAAGTAAAACTAGAAGCCTGAACTAGAATAGCTCAATTAGAAATCTGTCCATACTTTCAGGAGTGAAAACCTTTCCCAACTCAGACTCCAAAAGTTGAAATGATAGTTGATACAGATATTTATGAAAATTTTGCAGAGAAGTTCCCAAGTAATAGGGGAGCGGGAGGATTTGGAAGTACAGCTAAATAGCATTTTATTATACACTATATCTTATGGAGAAAATAGTTCAACTAGAAGCAAAAGATATAAAAATTAAGGAAGTACTTTCCTATTTTTGGGGAAAAGCTATGAAATATAAGTGGGTTTTTATTTGATGCATATTACTGAAAGTTATATCTTTAGTATGTAGCGTTTATGAGCCGGTTTACTCTGCAAAATTATTGGATGTTATAGAACAGTCAGTTTGAATTGAAATTTCAGAGACTATGAAAATATTGTATCATATATTATTAATTCTGGGACTCCTTTGATTGATAAAGGTAGTTACAATGAAAGCTAGTGGAATTGTTATAAATACTATACATGCTTGATGAAGAAGTGATATATCACTCGAAAGTTTTGAAAAATTACATCAACAATCATACAGATTTTTTTCTAATAGCTTTTCAGGTAGTCTAGTTAGAAAAGTAAATAAACTGTCACAGAGTTTTAGTCAAATAGTTACTATCTTTACAAGGGTTATATTGAGTATACTTGTTACTATTCCGTTAATGATATATCTCATTATGAAGGAAAGTGTAGTTATATGAATTATTTTCCTAGTTTTTTGAGTTATATTTTGTACATTGAATATTCGGTTCACAAAAAGTAATCTAAAATATGAAAGGCTGACTAATGAATTAGATTCCAAGCAGACTGGAGAATTATCAGACACAATTACAAATGCTTTCAATGTAATGACTTTTGCCTCCCAGAAAAGAGAATTAGCAACCTTTTCCGGCATAATCGAGAAATGTAGAAAAGCATTCAGATATAAATGGAATAGAATGGATATCGCATTCTTATGATTTAATATAATTACACTAACATTTCGTATGCTCTGTCTTTATATTTGTGTACAGCAGTGGTGACTATGAAATGTTTCAATTTGAGTAATTATGTTGGTTCAGATGTATATAGGTAGATTTACAAATTTATTATACGATGTGGAGAGTGTATTCAGGTCTTTGAATCAAATTATTTGAGAATCTACGGAAATGTTAGCAATTTTAAAAACACCAAGTGAGGTGCAGGATAAATCAGATAATGTATTAAAAATTAAAAAATGAAAAATTGAATTTAAAAATGTAACATTCTGATATATAGATAACGATGTAGTAATTGATGATTTGAATTTAATTATCAATCCATGAGAAAAGGTTGCAATAGTAGGAGAGTCTGGAAGCTGAAAAACAACATTAGTAAAATTACTATTCAGATTTTTCGATATATGGGACGGAGAAATTCTGATAGATGGACAAAATATAGCAGAAGTTACGCAAGAATCTCTCAGAGGTCAGATTTCAATGGTTCCTCAGGATGCATTGCTTTTCCATAGAACTATCAGAGAAAATATTGCATATTGAAAACCAGATGCGACAGAAAAAGAAATACTAAAAGCTTCAAAAACTGCGAAGTGTCACGATTTTATCGAAAATCTTCCTGAATGATACGAAAGTTTAGTCTGAGAGAGATGAATCAAACTTTCATGATGAGAAAGACAAAGAGTGGCAATTGCTCGTGCAATTTTAGAAAATGAAAAAATACTTGTTCTAGATGAGGCAACAAGTTCTCTCGATTCTGAATCAGAATTTTTGATCCAATCAGCTATGGATGAAGTGATGAAAAATAAAACTTCAATAGTGATTGCTCATAGGCTTTCTACAATCATGAAAATGGATAGAATAATAGTTATGGATGAGTGAGTGATTGTGGAAGAATGAACACATGAAGAATTAGTTAAGAAAAAAGGTTGAGTTTATCATAAGTTACGATCAATTCAATCATGATGATTTATTACGCAAGATGAGTGAGATAAGATGAATTTTAACAATGAAGCAAAAAAATAATGGAAGAAGATTTTTTGTTGGATAGTTATGATTACGATTTGCCAGAAGAAATGATAGCTCAGGTCCCAGCTCAGCCGGCCGAATCTGCCAAACTTCTCGTTTTTTCACAATCAGATTCGTCGATTCAGGATTATCATTTTTATGATTTGCCAAATTTACTTTCTTCAAATGATGTCTTAATTTGTAATAATACCAAAGTTTTTAAGGCAAGAATTCCACTCAGTCAGACTAAAATAATTAGAAAAAGCTGACAGAATCGTTATGTAGATTGAGAAATTTTTGTGTATCAATTACTCCATGACGGTAGATTAGAATGTTTAGTTTCCGATGATAAAAATTTTAAGCCATGAGCTGAAGTTTTCCTTGATGAAGAGAAATGAATTTCACTCACGAGTGATGAATATGCAGAAGATTGAATTATCTTTTCAGTGAAATGAATCTGAATTTTTGATTTTTTGGAAATGTATGGTCAGATGCCACTTCCTCCATATATTCATTATGAAAAGGAGAAAGAGAAACGATATCAGACGACTTTCGCTCAGGATTTAGGTTCAGCAGCTGCTCCTACGGCATCTCTTCATTTTTCTCAGAAACTACTTTCAGACCTCTGTTCAAAGTGAGTGGAGATAAATTTTACGACTTTACATGTTGGACTTGGAACTTTTAAGCCAGTTTATGAATCTGATATTAGAAAACATAAAATTCACAGAGAACCAATCATCATCGAAAATTCACTTTTCCAGCAAATTTATGAGCGAAAAAATCAGAATAAAAATCTGATAGCAGTATGAACGACTATGGTTAGACTCCTAGAAACTTTACCATATTTACGAGCATCTTTATCTTCCAGTGAAAAGGAATCTATACTTCCAAATGTTGAAGCTTTCCATTTTCGAGAATCTATCACTTCTGATATTCAACCAGCAGATTATGAAAAATACGTTCATGATATAGCTCTTCAACAGAATCGTATCGTATGCGAAACACAGCTTTTTATTTTCCTTGGATGGAAATTTCGTATAATTGATGAAATGATTACTAATTTTCATCTACCAAAGTCATCTCTTTTGATGTTAATCTCTGCCATCATGTGAAGAAAAAATGCTTTACAGTCATATGAACAAGCAAAGCAGAATTGATATAAATTCTATAGCTTCTGAGACGGGATGTGGATTAGAAAATGAAAAAATCTCTAAATGTAGAAAAAGTCTAAGTTTTCTTGGACTCCTCTTTTCTTAAGTTCGAATATTGTTTTCGTAGTTTTTGAGAATGAATTATGAAAATACAATATTTTTATGTACTTTTAACTTCTCAGCTCTAGCTGGATTGTATGTAGAAAGTATCATATTCCAATATTTTAATAGATCTTTTCATCCTCTAGAAAAAAATTCAATATACATTTCAACGATTTCTTTAGTTTTTTCAGTACAATATATATCGTCGATATATCATTCGTCTAATCATTTCTGTAATTCTTTTAAAAAATTAGGCATATCGTGTGAGGCAAGAGTTAATTTTCTAGATAATTCTGATGGTATGTTGTGGCTATAAATATTTCCAACTAGATAATATATTTCTTTTATCGCTTCAATCATTTCTGAAGATTCTATATCGTTTCACTGTAAAACAGAAGCTAATGCTTCAGATATCTCGGGTATCGTATATTTGTTCTTTTTCTTGGTAGAGTTATCTAGTTTTTCCATAAATTTCAATATTTGTATATAAATATATGAATATATTATATATAATTTTTTATAAAAGTCAAAAAAATAACAACATTTTATCTGATTTTTTTTTAGATTTTTTGCATTTTTTTGGAAATTGAATATAATAGATACGTTTTATATCTAGGCAAAGATGAGCGACTGAGTAATATTCTTAATCAGTTTAATGTGTGCATGAGCTTTGATGGGAATCTGTCGATTCTTTCGAAGATTTTTTATTGTTCGTAAAATTAAAACGCATAGATATAATCAAAGTAAAAAGATTAGATTTCTACAGGTTCGTGTGCCAAAAAACGCAGTAGCAAGAAGTTCAGATATCGAAGCTAGCGATCATGTTAATTCGATGAAAGATAATATTGCTTTGATGAATCAGGTTTATAAGAATTTTTATGCGATTTCAGACCCAGATTTACTAAAAAGAAAACTTTGAGATAATTATATTTCCATGGAAATTGTGGTAGAGCATGAAGTTATCAAATTTTTTGTTTGAGTGCCAGAAGACCATTTGCTTACAGTTCAGAAAATGATAGCATCATTTTATCCGTGAGCACTAGTAGAAATTGTCTCTCAGCCAAAGCTTCTCGAGGCATGAAAATTTATGGCATGAGGGGAGTTTACACTCACGAAGGATAGCGTCTATCCAATTAAAACCTATGAAAGTTTCGAAGCAGATCCAATGGATAGTTTGCTTTCAGCTTTTTCTCAAGTATGAAAACAGGAAAAAGTCTGTTTTCAGATTTTAGCAGAACCACTATCAGAAAAGTGGCTCAAAAATATGAGAAAGGAATGAGAAAGAATAAAAAAGAATGAAAGGACATGATTCGCAAAATTTATGCATGATTTATTCACTAGTGAAAAAAAGAGAGAAGAAGAAAAACAGAAATGAGAAGAAAAAAATAAACATAACTTTTCTCAGCAACAGTTATCAGATTTTGATAAAAAAATGGATGATGAGCTGTTTAAAGTAAAGATTAAAGCTATTGCCACATCTCCAGATAAAGCTAGACCAAAGAAAATGTTGGATGATTTAGCCAGGCTTTGTAATCAGTATAATTATTTATGACTCAATACTTTAAAATTTGAAAAAGTAAAGAATGATGAATTGAATCTTTTTGCTAGGAATTTTGTGGAAAGAATATTCTATACACAAAAAGTTTTCTTAAATAAGATTCTTCATCCAGCCAAGAATAACGTTTTGAACATCAAAGAACTTTCGTCTTTGATTCATTTTCCACATGGAAGATTTAATCAAAATCCAAGAATTGCTCGACAAAAATTTAAGATTGTCCCAGCTCCAGATGATCTTCCAAGTGAATGAATGGTAGTAGGATATAATAATTATTGATGAGTAGAGAGAGAAATTAGAATCACAGATAAAGACAGATTTAGACATATTTATATTCTCTGACAGACAGGTACCTGAAAATCGACAATAATGCTTTCGCAAGCTGTAGATGATATGGATAATGGTAGATGATTTACATTTATAGATCCACATGGAGATGCTTGTGAAAGCCTTTTAAAATGGTTTCCGAAAGAAAGAATTAATGATTTAATATATTTTGATCTTTGAAATACAGCATATCCAATCTGACTAAATCCTCTTGAAGTGGATCCAGAAGATGCAGATCAGAAAGATGTAGTGACAAACGATCTTGTAGAAATGTTTATTCAGATGTATGGACCAGAAATATTCTGACCTAGAATTCAGGACTATTTCCGTAATGCATGTCTATTACTTATGGATCAGCCAGAATGATGAACTATTGTGGATATTATGAGGCTCTTTACTGATGATGCTTTTGCTGAAGCAAAAATTAGAAACCTTAGAGATCCAGTAGTTGCTGCTTGGTGGAATAAAACTTATAAAAAAATGTGAGATAGAGAAAAAGCTGAAATTATTCCATTTATTCAGGCTAAATTCTGACCATTTACTACTTGAGTTTATGTCAGAAATATTATTTGACAGCCAAAATCAGCGTTTAAAATGTATGATGCTATGCAAGAAAAGAAAATTATATTGATGAATTTGGCAAAATGAATTTCAGGTGAAGATACTTCAAAACTAGTCTGAAGAATTATATCTATGCAAGTAAAACTTGCTGCATTAAAAAGAGCAAAGATTCCAGAGTCAGAAAGAGTTCCTCATTATCTATATGTGGATGAATTTCAGAACTATGTTTCAGCTTCATTCGAATCAATAATGTCAGAAGCCAGAAAATATAAACTTTGACTTGTTGTGGCTCACCAGTATATAGATCAGCTTAAGCAAGAGTGACTAGGATGAAATATGGATATGTCAAAGACAATTTTTGGTAATATATGAAATATGTTTGTATATAAAGTCTGAGCACCAGATGCTGAATTTTTAGCTAAGGAATTTGAACCTGAATTTAATCAAACAGATTTGACTTCGACAGAAGCATTCATGTGAGCATGTAAAATTTCAGTGAATAATCAGCAAACTAGACCATTTACATTTAAGTCAAAGGTACTTTATCCTTGATACCCTCATGGAATGGAATATCGTAATTCTCCAGAAAAAGTTCAGATTATCAAAGAAATATCATCTCTTAGATGGTGAAGTAAAAGAGAAATCGTAGATAAAGAAATATATTTTAGAGTTGGAGTGTAGCTTTATATAGAAAATAAAAAATGAAAACAGAATTTGATGTTGTTGTATTGTGAGGTGGTGTTGCGGGAGTATCAGCAGCACTTTCAGCAGGTAGAGAATGAAAATCAGTAGTTATAATTGAAAGAAATTCATTATTATGATGATTAGCTACATGTTGATTAATTCATCGATATGAACCATTATGCGATGGCAGATGAAAACAGATTATTTATTCTCAAGCCGAAGAATTGTTAAGATTATCTATAAAATATTGATATAAAACGTTAGATGAGAACCGATTAACAAAAGGAGAAGGTCGTGGAAGATATGCAACAATGTTTAATCCTAACTTATTTGCTCTTTCTTTAGTAAGATTATTAGATAAAGAGTGAGTAAAAATATTTTTTGAAAGTCAAATTTCTGAGATAAAATACAGAAACTCAAAAATAACATCAGTTGATATTTATACAATTGAATGAAAGATAAATATTAAAGGTAAAGTATTCATTGATGCGACAGGAAGTGGTTATATATGAAAACAGGTTTGAATTCCATATAAAAATGGAAAGAATTTTCTTACTTATACAACAACAAGCTATAGAAGATGATTAAATAAACCTATATTTGAACGTACATGAGCTTGATTAAATTGAGAAGATCAGCCAAAATGAGTAAGAACATTCAATAAAGCATCCCAAGAAGATGTTAATGATTACTTATTAATAGGTCAAAAATTAGTCCTTGAAGAATATGAAAAATGAATAAAAAAAGATTTATCAATCTTGCAAAGTATGATTCAATTGAGAAAAATCTCGATGTTAAAAGGTGAATATACTCTTTCAAATAAAGATTTACGTAAAAGTTTTGATGATTCTATCTGAGCAATATGAGTATTCAATAGACCATGACAACGATATGAAATACCAATTAGGTGTTTATATAACAAAAAATTTAGTAATTTATTTTTTGCTTGAAGAAATATCTCTTCATATGATGATGCACGAGAAGCGACAAGGGTGATCCCTGTGTGTATTTTGACATGAGAAGTAGCATGAATTATGTCCAGTTTATTTATCGAAGAAAAGAAGGTTAATTTATTACATTTACAAGAAAAAGAATTGGCGAGAAGAATAAGAATTCATTACTAAAGTAATTTTAGCTTATTATTTGTTCGGATGTTAATCAGACCGTTTGAAGTATGAGATATTGAAAAATGTGCAAAACTCATAAAAGAAACATCGGAAAAATTTAATCGTTCAGATTTTACTTCATGAAATGAAAATGAATTTTTGGATTTTTTTGATTTTCAAAAAAATAAAGAGAATTTAATTAAATTTTTTGGAGAATCAGATGTATTTGTGGCGACAAACCAAAAAAATGAAATTATATGAGTATTAAGAGTAAAGGAAAATAGAATTAAATCATTCTTTGTCGCAAGTAAATATCATAGAAAAGGTGTGGCAACGAGTCTGTTTAATTATTATCTTGGAATATTAAAAAATTGAGAATATAAAGTTATAACAGTTTTGTCCTCTAGTTATGCTATTAAATTCTATGAATCATTATGATTTAAAGTTAATGGAGAAGATATTATCAGAGAAGGGAAAGTACGTGTAATTCCAATGAAAAAATACCTAATTTAAAAGTAAATCATTATCAATTACTTGAAAAAAATCATTTCTTTATTATTATTACGAGTAGAACAATTTATTATGAATTTTTTAATGTCAGAAAATCAAACAATAATTACAATTGATGAAAGTAGCTCAAATCAACGTTTTGATCGTTTTTTACGTAAATATTGCAAAAATTATCCAACTGTAAAATTGACTGACATTTATTCTGCAATTCGTAAGGGAGAAATTACCATAAATTCTAGAAAATCCAAAGAAGACTATCGTCTCCAGATTTGAGATCAGATTTCTTTTCCGGCCGATTTATTCTGAAAAAAAGAACACATTCAGTGAATTTCTTTCAAAGAGAAACAGATGAAAAAGTTGACTAAAGAGGAGATTCTTCCACGAATTTTGTACGAAGATGCCGAACGGGTAGCTTTTAATAAACCTACATGAGTAGTGGCTCATGAGAGCAATAAACATTGGAAGGATTTATCAATGAATGATTATCTTGCTTGTTATACCAAAGAATATGAAAACTGAACTTTTAAGCCAGCATTTGGATATAGATTAGACAAGGATACTTCGTGAGTGCTTATTGCTGCGAAAACGTATGAAGCTTTACAGTATTTTAATCAGATTATTCGTGACCGTGAGATAAACAAAGAATATCTAACTATCGTAGTTTGAAAAACTCCTGAACATTTGATTATAGATAAACCTCTCGAAAAAAGCTATAATGCACATTTTGATCGTGCTCAGATGAATATAGCAAAATTCTGATGACAAGAATCAAAAACTGAAATATTCACAGTGAAAACGTTCTACCATCACGATTTAGGTCAGCTTTCTTTGCTTCGTGTAAAACTTTATACAGGTAGAATGCATCAAATTCGTGTGCATGTGGCTAGTGAATGATTCCCAGTAGTGGGGGATTTAATTTATTGAAATCCTGCAGTAAATAGGAAATGTAACAAAGTCTTGCATATTCAAAGACAATTATTACACTGCTATAGATATAGTTTTTCTGATAGAAATGAAAAACTGATTACTGTCAAAGCTCCATTACCAGAAGATTTTCAGTTGGTACTGGGTCCTCAGTTAAAGCAGATTTCTACTCTATTGGACAACCAATAATAAAAACTTTTACTTTTTACAAAAACAAACATGAAAACTTTTCTTTGGACTACATTATTTTGGATCGTAGCAGCTATTGCATGATTATTATGTTTAGGATTCGGAAATCTATGAACTCAAGTTCTAGATAATGAGTGGATAGCAAGAGTTATGCCAAAAAATCTTAAAGCTGAATCTTGCGATGCAGTATTAGAATCTGCATTAGAAAATATGGACCGGTGTGCTGCTGCAGAGGCAAATAATTGCAATTTGGCAGTAGAAGAAAATGAAACTGCTGCGACATCTTGAGATGTTTCTATTAAGGAATCATTGGAAAATATTGTAGCAAATCAGCAAATTATTTATAACTATCTCCAAGAATCTTTTGATTGAACAAATAAAGCAATCAGTAATTTATCTAGTAATAATTCACAAGATATCGAAGAAGAAATTATAGACCCAAAAGAACAACAAAGATTAGAACTTCAGGCTCAGATAGAGGCTTTACAAAACGAAATGAACAATTTATAATATTGTGTAATAATAAAAAATAGGAGTCAGAATTGGCTCCTTTTTTTGTACAATTTAAATTTTTAAACTTCCATTACTAGCTTCAAAAAGCTCTTTCTCAAAATCTGAAAATAATCATTGATTAATAGTCAGAATTTTTTTAGTTTTTTCATCACATATTTCTTCAACCAATTTTATATCATATTTTCCCATTAAATGAGCAACTAGAGAAGTTTGATTATATTCATGAACCAATTCAAATTCTTTTAAAATCTCTTTTTCAATGATATTACAATTCTGAACCGCATCTTTTGTGGCTTGAGTATAAGCCTGAATTAACCCTCAAACTCATAGTAAAGTTCATCCAAAATATCTCACCACAATAGCCAGAACATTCAAAAGTTTTTCTCATTCTAATACGTTCAAGATCGGTTTTCCCGCAGTATTTGTTGGTTCTCCGTCATCATTTGCCTTGGAAACTTTCGGATCAATTAATATATTTCCAAATAAATCTTCATGAACTTGAATTCATAATCTCCAAGCAGAGCAGTGATGCGTAGCTGAAAAATGCTGTTTCCTGATTCATTCCAGAATAATCTCAGCATTTTCTTTATCTTCACATGGAAAAAGATAAGTCAAAAATCTGGAACCTTTAATCTTTGGTATCTCATATTCAAATTTATTCTCAATTGTACGATAAGTTAGCTTAGGCATCCGTTAACTTCAATATAAATCTATTTTCTTCCAAAATCAGCAGGAATTTCTCACCGATTTTCAGTGTCTCGCTTCAAAATTTTATGTTTTATTTCATTCTCTTTTAACCAGCTTTCAGCTCACTTTATAGCTTCCAAAGTTCTTCAAAAATCTGAATTTTTATCCGCATTTATCTGAGTTTTACATTTTCACTGATTCACCCAAGATATAGCAATCTTAGAGTCACTGTAAATCACTCTATCATCATTTCATAAATATTTCAATCAATGTACTATAGCCAAAAATTCCCCAATATTATTCGTTCAAATTTTAAACTTCTCGTGAAAAATTTCATCTCATGTCTGTAAATCGATTCATCTATACTCCATTTCTCATGGATTTCCAGAACATGCTGCATCTACAGCAATACTTTCAGCAAAAAATGGAATTTCTTCATTTTTTACTTTATCTTTTTTCATTGCATTTTTAACTTCATAATATTTTTTCCATCACTCTTGTAATGCAGTTTTAGCATCTTCTTTATTAGAAAATCATTTATATTTTGCATCTGAAAAGCCATTCACACTTTCTTTGCAATCATTTCGTGAATCAAAAATTCAGATTTTTTTTCATTTTCGTACAACATAAAATTTATTTTCACTCTTTCACATTTTATAACAATTTTTTAAATCTGATTTGAATATAGAATTTATGGCTTTTTATTCAAGGAATAATTTGAGAAAATATATAATTTAAAATTATCGATAAAAGACAAGAAAAAATATAAGTAAAATTAAAAATTTCTCACAGATTTTTTGACTTTTTACAAAGTTTTGGTTATAATTACAATGAAATGTATTTTATCTATTTCATTACATTCATGAAAAATTTAGTTAATAGAGCTTTAAAATGATTATTTCTAGTTGCAATAGCAACGGTATTTTTAAGTATCTCAAATGGTGATAAAGTATTTGCTCAAACGGCAGGAAACAAAGTCCCTGATTATTATTATGCAAATTATAAATTCGTAGATGACTGGAATGCCATAAAAGAACGGTTTACTAAAAATATAGCAGCATATAGCATATGACAAGAGATTCCAACTACAGAATTTGTAAAGCTGTCTCAACATTTTCAAAAAGTTTTTCCTAATTTAACAAAAGATTTTGCATCTACATATGAGAAATGTACGATTCTAGCAAAAAATTTATCAGAGAGGTATAAGTACACAGATATGGAAGCATTAATGTGAAATACATGTTATAAATCATTAAAGATAGCAAGAGATAGAATTGATTCTTTATACACGGTAAAGCCTTCAGTATCGGTAAATCCAAGAGGATGAATGGCTCCATTAACAGTAACTTTTGATGCAAGAAACAGCTCGGACCCATCCCAAGAGACAATCCCCGCTAATAATTTTTTTTGGTATTATAGGGATGAGAAGTGAGTAGATAGACCAATATGAGAATGACAAGTCCTTAGCTATACATTTGAAGAAGCTGGGAAATTTATTGTGCATATGGTAGTTCGTAGTTCAAATGTAGATAATTGAGTGATGGATGGAGAAAGTAATTTGGTAATTAATGTAACACCTAAAGCTGCAGATATTGTAGTTTACGCTAACACAAGAAAAATGTCTAGTATATCACCACTAAAAATTTGAATTACAGAAGCAGAAAAATGAATAGTTTTTGATGGATCTTTAACTAAACCTAGGTGATGAAGGACAATTATGTCTCATAGATGGACAATAACAAATAATGCTGCATGATTTACTTATGATACTAGATATATAGAATGAGCACCTAGTTATATTAACGTTCCATTGAAATGAAATTGAACATTTAAGGTTACGCTTACAACATTAGATAATGAAAAGAATACAGTATCTGAAAGTTATTATTTATATACTTCAGACCCAGTAACAATTATTAAACAAAGCCCAGAGAATTGAACGACATCTTCCACATTTAATTTTGATGGAAGTGCTTCCTATTCAATAACAAATAGATTGAATACATATGTGTGGGAAGTTTTTGATAGTAATTGAGATTCAAATAACTGAAACAAAATAGCACCAATGATACAATGAAAAAAAATGACGTTAAACTGAAATCATGCACTAAGACCTGGTAATTATTTAGTTAGACTTACAGTTACAGATATGGCATGAAATCAGAATGTAGATACAAAGAACCTTTACGTAGAATCAACGAGGCCTACTCCACAATTTACAGCAACTCCGAGTATTAGATGGCAATATCCATCGGAATTTATCTTGGATGCTAGTAACACTATGGATATAGATGTTGATAATTGAGTAGATTCCTTGGAATATAACCGGTCATTCTTTCCAGATAGTGTAAAAATTATATCAACAGAAGATAACAATGAAAAAATTGGCGTTCAATTCAATGAAAAATGAAGATATATAATCAGACTTACAGTGACGGATCAATACTGAAAATTTTCAAGTGTCTCTAAATACATAGATATAAAATCTACACTAAGACCAGAAATCAAAATCATTCCATGACCGATTCATTTTTGAAAAACAGTACAGTTCCAGTCCTCAATTAATAGAAAAGTATGGGATTATGCATGGGATTTTTGAGATGGTACTCCGGCTATAAATAGTGAATGGGCGACAGAAACAGAGCATATATATAGTAAAAGATGAGTATACCCTGTAAGGTTGACAGTTACAGATAGTGAAAATAATGATTCTAATACTGTACTAGAAAGGGCATTTATATGAGAAATTGAGCAACCTATTGCTGCATATAGAGTAACAAATAGCAGATGATACTATATTCAGGCATCAGATAAATGTAGGATAGAAGATAAATACTGAAATTATACAGAAGAAGATGCTTTCCCTATAGATAGATTCGCAAAATTTTCGATAGATCCAAGAATCTCAGTAAATACAAAATGAACTACTCAATGATTAAAATATGTTTTTGAAAAAGAAGCAATGATATGACCAAATGAAGCAAAAACTGTAAATCAACTTACAGAATCATTTAGTGAGGTATGATGCCATTATGTAGATCTTACTATAAACGATTCTAGTGTATGAAAATGGGATAAGGTCAGAATTTGGTTTAATGTAAAGAATGCTCTTCCAACAATTAAAAATATTTCACTCAGTTTTCCTCAATATAGCGATACAACGAATCCAATTGGGTTTACAATGGATACAAATTCAAATAAATCAATTTTTGACTGTTCATGAACAAGCAATCTCACTATAAAAGTTACTGCAGTCGATCCAAAAGATTCAGATTGAAATGTATCTAGACTAAGATTTTATTACTATAATATAGAAGATCCAAGCAGAATTTTGGAATATAAAGAATCTTGGATAAGTGAACCTTATGTTTATTTTGTCATACCAAAGATTGCATGAGAATATAAATTTTGAGTTATGGTATATGATAATGATGGATGAATGATAAATAGTGAAGATTTTTTGGCAAGTAATCCATCAGTTTATTTCCCTGCTGCATGTGGGGAGATTGATGTACCAAATGTGACATTAATAGTTAGCAATACAAATATACAAGTATGAGATACTGTACAATATACTATAAAATCTAAGATAACATCGAATAACGAAGATTTTGAAGTAGATAGGACATTTTATTATGATTTTACTTGAGACTGAACACGAGATTTAGTTACAAAAAAAGACACAGCAACATACACATTTGAAGATGCATATGAAGAGGGTGTTAAACCTAGAGCAGCAGTAGAATATAGATGAAAGCTTTGACAGGCAGAATGAGCTATAATTGTGGTTAAAAATGGTATAAAACCAATTCTGTTGTATAATACGATATGAAATACGGTTATATTCAGAGATATGAGTATATGATTAATGCAACAAAGACAAATATGTTTTGAAAAAAAAGAGTGTGATGCATGAAATACGAAATTTAGGAGGACTCATGTTTATGCTGAAAATTTAGAAAATTTGACATGAGGAACTGTGACTCCAATTACTCAAAATGACAGTTTTTTATGGAAATATGATGAGAACTGAGATCATGAGGTTTCTATATATCTCAAAAATAAATATTGAATAGAAGTAAAAACGTGATTTGTGGTAAAAACATCGTCAAATTCAAATAATTGAAGAATAGCTCCATGAATAAATATGATAACAATACCAGAAACGACGAAAACGAATTCAGATTTAGAAATATTTTTAAGCAAGGCGATGAAAAATACATTATTGATATATATAAATAATGAAAGCGGAGAGCCTTGTTATGTAGATACAGATACAGCTATGGATTCAGATTGAGATGGAGAAACGAATAACGACATGGATATAGCATGTAATAAAATAGCAAAAATTGTTTATGAGCCAGATTATCAGGCGATATGAAGAGTATATTTCACAAATAACGGTCAATTAACATTTAAAAATTTTTATGTAACATTTGAGGGATATGTATTGGAACTAGATGAAGAGAAATTGGAAATATATAATGATATTACGACATTGGTAAATGGTATAGAAGATCTATCAGTAGAAAACACAGATTTAAAGAATGCACTAAACAAACTACGTAAAGATTTGAACAATAGACCAGCGGTAACATCATCGGTAATTGCTATAAAAGAAAAAATAGATGAATGATGAATAAAAATGGATACAAAGCAAAAAGACTTGCTTGATTCAGTACTGGCACGCCTTGAAAATGAAGATACGATTATAGCAGTATGAACGAGTAAATATGAGAAAAATAAACAGGAAATTTTAGCATTATTGACATGAAAAATCTTGTCAGATACAGAATTAGCATTTAAAACCTTTGATAACGAAATATCTTCATATTTACCAGAGAAAAGAGCAGAAGAGTTAGCAAAAATATGGGACGCTATAATAACAGATGGAAAAAAGAATAAATGGATAGAAAATGAAAGCGATTTTACTTTATATTTTTGTAATATTTATGAACATTTTGATATATCAATGTATACAGATAAATGTTCGTTAAATGGTTCAGCGATTATGTCAGAGATTTCATCTAATTACGATAAATGAAAGACAGAAAATATTTCATCATCAGAAAGTAAGTGATGATTGCCAACTTGGTTAAAAATAATATTGATAGTTTTGTTATGAGGATTATTAACTATGTGATGAATTATTGTATTTTTCTCAATAAAGGCAAGATTAAACAGAGAGTCAGAAGATGATGAATGATAGAATATAAGAGATTATACGGAATTTGACTAGGATTTTAAATTCTAGTCTTTTTCATAAAAAAAGATTTGATTTTTTGTTAAATATTATTACACACAAAGATAGAGCCTATTATATAGGCGTTTTATACTTTAATATTCTATATTAATGGGAATGGATTTGAACAAGGTTATGCTTATCTGAAGAGCAACAAATAACCTACAAGTTAAGACAATTGAAACAACATGAACTCCTGTTGTAAATTTTACTGTTGCAACAAACAGAAAGTACACTAACAAAGAGTGAAACACAATGGAAGATGCAGAATATCACAGATGTGTTGCATACTGAAAGGGTGCTGAAGTTTTGGGTAAATACCTTGTAAAAGGTAAAAGAATTTACGTAGAAGGTAGACTTAGAACTAGAAAGTGGCAAGACAGTGAAGGTGCTGATAAATTTTCTACAGAGATTATAGTAGATAGTTTCATATTCCTTGACTCAAAATGAGAAGGAGGAGAAGATGAAGGTTTTTCAGTAGAAGGTTGAGAAAATGCACCAGTAATGGATGAAGAAATGCCATTCTAGTATATCACATATATAATTCATAAGAAATAAGAAGCTGAGTGTAAATAACATTATTGTTTTTTTATCATTCAGCTTTTTAAATAATTTTATTTAGATAGAGTTATTAATTAATTTTCGCTTGTTTTTTAATAAAAATCAGCTATAACACAAATCAATAAATATTGTAAAATTTTTATATTAGCGGTTTTACTATGTCATTTTCTCGGAAAAAACAGTGAAGATTCTGGTCAGAAGTATTCGATTTGGTAGTATTTTTGCTCTTAGTTTTTTGAATAGTTCTTTTTATTAGACTTTTTATAGCTACTCCATATACTGTTATATGATCAAGTATGGTGCCAAATTTTTATCAAAAAGATCGAATTATAGTGGAGAAAATAACTCAACGTTTTGGAACATTTCATAGGTGAGATGTAATAGTATTTGTTGCACAATGAAAGACTTCTCCATATATAAAGAGAATTATATGATTGCCATGAGAAACTGTATTATTCCAGGATGGAGATGTATATATATGCTCAGATAACATACCATCAGGATCTACAGTAAAAGATTCTCAATGACAAAATTGTGAAATCTTACCTGAAACTTATTTATCTTCATGAGTAAAGACAAATGCGACTTGCTGAAAAAATGAATTTAAGGTAGAGTGATGATATTTTGTTATGTGAGACAATAGATGAAGGACAACAGACTCATTATGCTGTTTTTGAATTCAGTGTTATGAATGAGCTAATTATATAGTCAGAGATATTGATTTAATATGAAAAGTATGGATTAGATTATATCCAAACTTTACAAAATTCTAATGAATTGAAAGCAGGCAATTTAAAAGTCTGCTTTTTTTAATTCTTGAAATTACAGAAACTTTATATATATTAAAATCGGACTAAGTAGTGCGAAATCGGATATTGTATCAAATTTCCCACTCTGCTCCAGGGAGCCGGTATTACCTTTCATAGATTGGTACGAGCTACCCACTTTAACGACTTAGGGGGAGAGATCTATTCGGTTACGGCTACTTGGTTTTTTTTGTTAAAATCTTATGTCATGAAAAAAATAAATGAATCATTTATATGTATCAACTGTGGCCAGGAAATTCCATTAGCCTCTAAAACATGTAGAAATCATTGTCCGCATTGTTTTGCATCTTTACATGTAGATTGAGAAATTCCATGAGATAGATCATCCACATGTAAATGAGTAATGTACCCAGTAGAATATCAATTAAAAAATTCCGATTATAAAATACTTTTTGTTTGTTCAAGATGTGGGAAAAAACATTGGAATAAAAGAGCAGAAGACGATGAAATTACAAAATTACCAAATTTGATTAAGTTATACGAACAATATTTTCAAAATTAATCTTGATCCAAAATCCATAAAATTTTATCTAGTGCATCACTAGTAGTAGATCTATCAGCATTTTTACGGGCTTTTTCATAATCAAGCCACTCATTTTTTATTTGTTTTTTTACCAAATCTATTTTTTCCTTTGAATATGTTCACCGATTTGGAGATCAATTTACCCAATCTATAAATGAAGTATTCCATGTTTTACATGTTGATTCGGTGTAAGTTCACTTTAATTCTCACATTGTGCATAGACGAATTTGGGTCTCACAAGGAGCATCACTAAATCAGTTAGCATGCTTGAATGCTTGAACAAATTGTCAATGTTCAATCTTTTCTCATCGAGGAGTTGTGCAATTTCGGTGTGGTCTAGAGGTCTGATTTACTTCTAGATCTTCATCTCTAATATTATCTCCAGAATTAAAAGTTGAATAGGAATTTACAGGTTTATCAAGTACAAAAGATCATCATATTTCATTATCCTTAACTTTTACTGTTCCATTTCCATTTTGTATGGTATTTTTTCATTTAAATTCATCATTAGCTTTGGTATTCTTAGCTATTTGAGCTTCTCACCATTGCTCATAAGTATAATTTTCATTGATAGAACATCATTGTTGAGTATAGGTCCCAGATAATTTTCATTTCCAGCAGAATCTTCTCTCTATATTGCATATATCTGGAGCATTATCCATCTGTTTATATGCCAAAACGCTATCTCAATGGGCTATTTTATATCACCAAGGAGTCATACAATCAGCATAGTCGTCAATTATAGTAATTCCTTTATCGTTTGTATTATTGTTTCAAGAATGATTATTATATGCTAATGTATAATCATTATTTCAAAAATAAAGATCATTTCGAGGAATTAATGTGGGTAAAATCCATCATTCTTCAATAAAAGTAAAAGCTTTTGCGGTTAATCAACTTTTTTTATCGGAAGAACTGTTATTATTTTCTTCATTAGATGTTTGACTATCAGTGTTATAATTGTCTTCATCTATATCGTTTATATCAGTTTTTTCGATAATTAAAATAACACTATTATTATTTCAAGTTTTTTGTTTAACAGTATAGGTAGTCTCATTTTCAGTTTCCTTAATCTCTCAGAGATCGATTGATAAAGAATTATCATTCTTTTCGGAATTTATTCACAAATCAGACATGATATCATCAATAGAAACCTGATTGTTTTTTATTGAATCAGAATCTGTATTTTTATTCGATGCTTGGTTTACTTCATTAGAAAAACCAGATAAAGAAACTGATTTTGTATATTCTTCTCACTTTAAATCGCTAGGTATTTCATCATCAAATAGATAATCGAAGGTATCAGCTGCTCAATGAATATTGTCATTCATTTTATATTCATTTCATTCGTAATCATGAAAAATATATATCATTTTGGATTTTTCGCTTATATCGGTAGAGTAATCGAGCGAATTTCAATTATCTATATTGTTCGAAGGATCAATATTGACAGCAATTATACAACAACATGCCAATATTACTAAATCTATATAATATCTAAAATTACTTCAAATCAATTTCTTTTCTTTTGCTTTTTTACTTTTGAATTTATACATTCTTTACAAGAAAAGATAAAATATCCATAATAATTATATTCATAAATACAAAAAAATGCAAATTTTTGCATACTATTTGCCAAAATTTAATATGGTAATTTTAGTAACTATTCTAAAAATGTTTATAAAATGTTCTTATAATTTAGTTGTGTTGTCATTTTTTCGCTTTTTGATCTCATCGATATTCCCAGTTAAAAGTGCGCTAGGAACTTTAAATCACTTAACATTTTCAGGTCTAGTGTAATTAGGCTCTTCTAAATTATGCATATTTTCCTTTATTGAATAACTTTCGTTTTTTCGACTTTCAGACTCCTTAATTACTCAAGGAATTAATCTCGTAATAGATTCAATCATTGTCATGGTTGCCACTTCTCATCATAGGAGAATAAATTGTCAGAGTGAAATTTTTTGAAATTGTTCAGGATAATGTTTTTGCATATAGAGCTCTCGACGATAATCGATTCATTCATATCTTCAGCATACAAAAATTAAGTGCTCTTGCTTCGAGAAAGTATATGCATTTTTTTGGGTAAAAATTTCTTTAGCAGGAGATGGAAAAATAATTTTAAAGTCAGATTCATTTAGTTTGTTTGCTTTAATAACAGATTCTACAGCATCAATTATCGGTTCGGCTTTTATAAGCATTCACGCTCATCATCAGTATATTTCATCATCGATCTGTTGGTGTTTATCAGTGCAGAATTTCCTTGGATTGCAAAAATTTACAGTCAAAATTCATCTTTCTTGAGCTTT
>Ga0310691_10002718_pt1 | contig 22590 bp, 22 predicted proteins | sample 176DNAGHGlowgp2_FD_203887 | JGI IMG/M metagenome (GOLD analysis project Ga0310691, IMG submission 203887) | Sheep rumen microbial communities from Palmerston North, Manawatu-Wanganui, New Zealand - 1766 DNA GHGlow gp2 (v2) (version 2) | ecosystem: Host-associated > Mammals > Digestive system >...
ACAAAAAGAACCGCAGCTATTTTGAAGCGCTGGAAAAGAAAGCAGAAGAGCTGGCTAAAAAGTATGATTGCAGGTTTGTTGATAATGAAACTCCGTATGAGAGAGTAGAGAAAGGACATCCAACAATTGTAGATTACTTTTACCACGAAGAAGTAAGAGGAACTGCCAATAGTGGAAAGAGAAATGTAATACATAATCCTTGATGGAAGAATAAATTGGAAGATAAAAAGGATATAGAATGGTATGAATAACAAAAAGGCACTGACGCTCTATTTGGTCGGAGCATTAGGACAAATTATCGTCGTATGCATAATTGCCTTTGTACTAAGACGATATGGACTGGAGGTGGGTTATGCCACACCGTTAGGATGGATAATCATTGCAATTGGTGGTATTTCTTCAGCGTTATGGGGAACCATTATTTCAATCAAATTTAGAAATACAGGTTTTAAAACCGTAATCTGTGATTTCTTCAGGTTAAAACAAAGCCCTCTAAATTACGGTTGGATGATTTTATTCTTATGTTTGGATTTTCTTCCGGTTGTATTCGGAGGGAGGATATCAATAAGAGTGTGGTATCTGCCGATCATAATGTTTTTCAAGCATATAGCACTAGGCGGTATAGAAGAAATTGGCTGGAGATACCTGTTTCAGCCGCTTTTGCAGGAAAGACTGCACTACATTTTAGCTACGATCATCACATTTTTCTCGTGGGGATTATGGCATTTCTTGTTTTTTTATCTAGATGAAACACATGCTGATGTGATCCCATTTTTAATTGGTTTACTTGTAAATAGCTTTATTCTTTCAGCGTTATATGTGAAAACAAATAACCTTTGGATATGTGTAATGACGCATTCTCTGATTAATGTTTTTTCGCAACTTGTGACTGGAGGTAATCAATATGTAGGCTATTTCAGTAAAGTTGTTATTATAGTAATCGCGGTTGTACTTGCTACTAAAACAATTAGGAAGCAAGATAAACAATTGTGCTGATGCTAACACATAAAATCGGAAGATAATTTAGAAACTGTCAGTTTTGCTGAATAGAAGGACATAATGAAAATAAAAAAGATTACAACCATTTTTTTAGCCGAAATAATTATGCTCGTTTTTGTCGGATGCTCTAATTCTTCTCTTACAGTATTGCCGAGCAATCCTATTGTATTTACTCAGTACAGCGTTTCAATTCCTAAAGATGTTAATGACGGATATAAGGCAATTGATTATAACGGAAGAACTTATATCCCATTTGGAACATTGTCAGGAAGAATTACTAAAACGGAAATCAATAATTGTTTAGGATACATTGATGATGGTACGGATAATGTACATGTATGCACATTGACAGCTGATCCTAATGAAGATTTCCTTGTAATTATTTGTGAAAACACAGTAATGGATCAACCAACGTTTTGGCGAGCAACAGATACTGCAGGGCAACAAATATCTATTCCGGGATATATTGATGATTTGGGATATGATTATTGGAAATGATAAATATTTTAATATTGGAAACTTCCAGAATAATGCACGATGGTAAGTGCAACTAAACATGAGGTAAAAATGTTCAGACTTATTCTTTCAGACTTGGATCACACTTTGTTAAGACAGGACGGGAGCGTTTCTGATGAGACACTTCGCGTATTGGATGTATGCAGAAAACAAGGTGTTGTTTTCGCGATCGCGACAGCAAGATACTGGATCGGTGCTGAAAAATACATAGATCTGTTAAATCCTGACTATGAGATAACTACGGACGGAACTCTTATACATTCAGGCCGTGAATGCTTGTATTCCTGCGAGTTTTCAGAAGAAGACACCGAACATATAGTAAGGAGTCTTTTAAATGCCGTGCCCGGGTCGGAGATTACCGTTGCCCACGGAAAGACGGTTTACTGGAACAGCCTTCACATCGCCGAATCAGAGAAACTTCATAAGGCTACATATAACGATTATTCTGCAGCGCTTAACGTCAAAGCAAATAAGATCGTGGCTGAACTGCCGAATGAGGCTATAGCCCGGAAAATAGCAGAACAGTCAGGTTGTAAACTGCAGTGTTATCGCGGCGAGAAGTGGTATTCTTTCCTTCCTTCAGGTTCCGGAAAGACTGCTGCCATTGAAGCATTGTCCAAGATCAGCGGCATAAGCATCGAAGATATTGTTGCTTTCGGTGACGACAGCAACGATGTGGAAATGCTGAAGTTGTGCGGCAAAGGAATAGCAGTGGCTAATGCAGTTCCCGCAGCATTAGCTGCAGCAGACGATATAACTATGTCAAACGATGAAGATGGCGTGGCTCATTGGCTTAAAGTAAACTGTATCGGATAGAACGGAAAATCCCGAATATAACTTGCTTATATGAACTTATGTGTTTAGTACAATAGTACATCTCTTTTTGTAGGGTATAAAAAATCAAAATAGGTTGATCATTTTTCTAAATAAGTGTAGAGATATTGTGAGTGGGTACATTTTGGGTACATTATAATATGAACTAAATGAATATTCATCAAAAACGTATCAAATGATACGCATATAAGAACGAAAACTGCAGAAGAAATATGGATTGTATATTTAATATTATTGAGTACGAATAATAAGATTAATCCCCACAGACCATGAAAATAAGCGGTCTGTGGGGATTTTAACTGTAACATATACATTATACTATTGACAAAAACTTTTGCAGCGTGTATTGTACTTGTCAGATACAAGAATTGAATATTGTTGTTTCTCTTATTCAGAGTGGTGGAGATACATAGGATCTGTGAAGCCACGGCAACCCCTTGACAGGAAGGTGCCAACCTGAGCGAGTAATCGAGCAATAAGAGGATTTGAGTATCACGCAGCTTGATCCGCTTATTGAAAGATAAGCGGATTTTTTAATTCATATTTTCGGTAGGAGGAAAAACCAAATGGAGAAGAAGCTTTTCACTTCAGAATCAGTAACAGAAGGACATCCCGACAAAGTCTGCGACATGGTATCGGATGCCATTCTTGATGCCTGCTTTGAACAGGATCCGATGAGCAGAGTTGCATGCGAGACAGCAAGCTGCACAGGATTTGTTCTTGTAACAGGCGAAATAACAACAAAGGCACAGATTGATATCCCTGCGATCGTTAGAAAGACGGTTACAGAGATCGGATACGATGACGGCAAGAAGGGTCTTGACGGAAATTCATGTGCTGTATTTGTAGCACTCGATCAGCAGTCAGCTGATATCGCTATGGGTGTTGACAAGGCTCTCGAAGCTAAGGAAGGAAGTCTTGGCGATGACCTTGATACAGGTGCCGGCGATCAGGGTATGATGTTCGGCTACGCAACAAACGAGACAGATTCATACATGCCTTATTCTATCGACCTTGCTCACAAGCTCGCACTCAAGCTTACAGAGGTAAGAAAGAACGGAACACTCAAATACTTAAGACCCGACGGAAAGACTCAGGTATCTGTAGAGTATGATGAGAATGACAAGCCTGTAAGACTTGAGGCTGTTGTACTTTCAACACAGCATGATGAGGATGTTACTCAGGAGCAGATCCATGAGGATATCAAGAAGTATGTATTTGATCCTGTACTTCCCAAGGAGCTTGTTGATGACAATACCAAGTTCTTCATCAATCCCACAGGAAGATTCGTTATCGGAGGACCTCACGGTGATGCAGGTCTTACGGGACGTAAGATAATCGTTGACACATACGGCGGATATGCACGTCACGGCGGCGGCGCTTTCTCAGGAAAGGACTGCACAAAGGTTGACCGTTCTGCTGCATATGCTGCAAGATACGTTGCAAAGAACATCGTTGCAGCAGGTCTTGCCGACAAGTGCGAGATCCAGCTTTCATACGCTATCGGTGTTGCTGTTCCCACTTCTGTGCGTGTTGATACGTTCGGCACAGGCAAGTTAAGCGACGAGAAGCTTGTTCAGATAGTAAGAGAGAACTTTGATCTTCGTCCTGCCGGAATAATAAAGATGCTTGATTTAAGACGTCCTATCTACAAGCAGACAGCAGCTTACGGACATTTCGGAAGAAACGATCTTAAGCTTCCCTGGGAGGCATTAAACAAGGTCGATGATCTTAAGAAGTATCTTGCGTAATAATTATTTATATTGCTTATCAGAAGAGGCACATCTTTACGATGTGTCTCTTTTTGTGTATAATTAATATGTTTGTAAAAGAGGAATGAATATGGGTAGGATACCAGTTTCGAAAGTCACACCGGGGATGGTACTTGAATCGGATGTTTTCAATGAGGCCAATCAGCTGATACTCCCGGAAGGACTTAAGATAAATGAAAAAGCGATTGAGAAGATGACTCAGCAGGGGATCACCTCGGTCAGGATCGAAGGCATGGATGATGATCCGGAGTTTCTGCCTAAAGAGGAAGATGACGAGACTCTGACATATTCGGACAGGCTTAAAAAGACAGAGGAGTACAAGGTCTTCAAGGAGCAGTTCGAAAATGCCGTAACCGAAGTACAGAGCTTTTTGTCTGATGTCGTTGAAAGAAACATGCCGCCCGATACCACGGGAATCATGAACAGCATCCAGCAGATGCTGCATCCGCCGAGCGGTGACATTGTCAATGTCTTTGATATGATACATAACATGAAGTCGTTTGATGACATGACATATGTGCACTGTCTGAACGTAGGATTGATATGCAACGTATTCGGCAAGTGGCTGGGACTGTCAAAAGCAGATATCGACCTTGTAACGGAGTGCGGCGTTCTTCATGATATAGGCAAGCTAAAGATCCCGGAATCGATAATAAAGAAGCCGGCAAAGCTTACCGATGAGGAATACAAGACAATAAAGACACATCCCATGGAGGGATATAAGATACTGATCAACTGTGATGTCAATGATCACATCAGAAAGGCGTGTCTGCAGCATCATGAGAAGGCGGACGGAAGCGGATATCCGTTTGGTATAAAGAACGAGCAGATGGATTTCTATGCAAAGATCGTTGCCATATCCGATGTATACGAAGCAATGACAGCCGTACGTGTCTACAGAGGAAGCCTCTCTCCTTTCCAGGTAATAGATGCATTTGAAAGAGAAGGCCTTCAGAAGTATGATACGCATATGATCATGACATTTCTGCAGAATATTGCCGATACATATATGCTCAACCGCGTAAAACTCAGCGACGGACGTGAGGGAGACATAGTATTTATCAACAAGCAGCGTCTCTCAAAGCCCATGGTCAAATGCGGAGATGAGTTCGTGGATCTTACAAAAGTGCCCGATGTTTATATCTCGGCGATCCTGTAAATGAGATTTAAGACACAAGGCGAAAGCCTTGTGTTTTTTTAAGAGGAGTTTAGGATGGGATTTACTCACCTGCACAGCCATACGGAGTTCAGTCTGCTTGACAGCTCCAATAAAGTAAAAGAATATGTGAAGCGTGTCAAGGAGCTCGGGATGGACGCAGCTGCCATAACCGATCACGGTGTCATGTACGGAGCCATAGATTTCTATAAGGCGGCAAAAGCCGAAGGGATCAAGCCCATCATAGGCTGTGAGGTATATGTTGCTCCCGGGTCCAGGTTTGAACGTGAAAAATCAGTCAGTGATGACAGGTATTTCCATCTTGTTCTGCTTGCTGAAAACAACACGGGATATTCAAACCTGTGCAAGCTTGTAAGCAGGGGATTCACGGAAGGATATTATTACAAACCCAGAGTGGATGAAGAGCTCTTAAGAGAGTATCACGAGGGCATCATCGCGCTTTCTGCATGTCTTGCGGGAGAACTGCCAAGGGCGATACTTCGCGGCATGAACGATCAGGCAAAGGATGTCATTAGAAAGTATAAGGATATCTTTGGTGAAAACAATTATTTCCTTGAACTGCAGGATCACGGCATCGCACAGCAGTCCACCGTAAATGCTGCCCTGATCGGGCTTAGCAAGGAGATGGGAGTAGGACTTGTTGCAACAAACGATGTCCATTACACGTATAAGGAAGATTATGAGGCGCATGATCTTTTGCTCTGCATACAGACGCAGCGTTCTGTAAAGGATGAGGACCGCATGCGCTATGAGGGACAGGAGTATTACATCAAAAGTCCCGAAGAGATGATGCAGCTTTTTAAATATGTCCCTGAGGCTATTGAGAACACTCAAAAGATCGCTGACAGATGTGATGTGACGATTGAGTTTGGAAATACCAAGCTGCCTCATTTTGAAGTGCCAGAAGGCTTTACTTCTCTTACCTATCTTAAGAGCCTTTGTGACAAGGGCATGGCTGAAAGATATCCGGATGATGACGGAAGCATAAGAAAAAGGCTTGAATATGAGCTCTCGGTAATAGAGAGGATGGGCTATGTTGATTACTTTTTGATCGTATGGGATTTCATTAACTATGCAAGAAGCAAGGATATCCCTGTCGGTCCCGGAAGAGGATCGGCTGCGGGAAGCGTGGTTTCATACTGTCTGCATATAACAAATATCGATCCTATCAGATATCAGCTTCTGTTTGAGAGATTCTTAAATCCTGAGCGAGTATCCATGCCAGATATAGATATTGACTTCTGCTATGAGAGAAGACAGGAAGTCATAGACTATGTCAGCAAAAAATACGGCAAGGAGAAGGTAGTTCAGATCGTGACATTCGGAACTCTTGCCGCAAAGGGTGTTATCAGGGATGTCGGAAGAGTCATGGATCTTCCGTATGCTTTCTGCGACAATCTCGCAAAGATGATACCAAATGAACTCAATATCACTCTTAAGAAAGCCCTTGAGATGAATCATGATCTCAAGAAGGAATATGATGAAAATGAGCAGACACATTATCTGATCGATATGTGCATGCGCCTTGAGGGACTGCCCAGACATACATCGATGCATGCTGCGGGAGTAGTTATCTGTCCCGAGGCTGCGGATGAATATGTTCCGCTATCAAGAGGAAGCGACGGTTCGATAACCACGCAGTATATCATGACAACCCTTGAAGAGCTCGGACTTTTAAAGATGGACTTCTTGGGCTTAAGAACGCTTACAGTCATTAAGAATGCCGTCATAAACATAAAGAAGAATCACGGCATCGACGTGGATGTGGACAGGCTTGACTATGCAGACAAGAAGGTTCTCGATTATATAGGCACCGGAAAGACGGACGGCATATTTCAGCTTGAGAGCGATGGCATGAAGAACTTCATGAAGGAGCTCAAGCCTCAGAGCTTTGAGGATATAATAGCCGGTATCTCCTTATACAGACCAGGTCCCATGGATTTCATACCTCAGTACATTAAGGGCAAGAATACAACAGGAGATATATCGTATCCTTGCGATGAATTAAGACCGATATTAAGTGCGACATACGGCTGCATAGTATACCAGGAGCAGGTAATGCAGATCGTGCGTGACCTTGCGGGATATACGATGGGACAGGCCGACAACATACGTCGTGCCATGAGCAAGAAGAAGCAGTATGTAATAGACGAGGAAAGAGCAAATTTCGTAAACGGAAATGAAGCCTTAAATATATCCGGATGCGTAAAAAACGGCATAGATGCGAGTGTAGCCGACGGTATATATGATTCGATGGTAAACTTTGCCAAGTATGCATTCAACAAGTCGCATGCGGCTTGCTATGCAGTGGTTGCATATCAGACGGCGTGGCTTAAATACTACTATCCGCTTGAATTCATGGCGGCTCTGATGACATCCGTTATAGAAAACGGATCCAAGGTTTCAGAATATATCTTAGTTTGCAAGAGCATGGGCATAAAGCTGTTGCCTCCCGATGTCAACGAGGGTGACGAGGCATTTTCGGTATCCGGAGACAGCATCAGATATGCGCTCTCTGCGATAAAGAGCGTAGGTAGATCAGTCATTGACGATATCGTTCGTGAGAGAGAAGAGAACGGACGATTCAGGGATATCAATGATTTCATCAAGAGAAACATAGATGTCTTAAACAAGCGAAGTGTGGAGAATTTCATCAAGTGCGGAGCGCTTGACTGCTTTGAAGGCAACCGTCACCAGCATATGGCTGTTTATGCAAACATCATGGACCATATCGCAAACGAGAAAAAGAGCGGTATCCAGGGACAGATGTCATTGTTTGACATAGTCGATGAAGAGAACAGGGACAAGCTTGAGATAAGTCTTCCGGATATCTCGGAGTTTGACAAGGATATGCTGCTCGAGTTTGAAAAGGAGACTCTGGGCATTTATGTCAGCGGACATCCTCTTGATGAATATGAGCAGCTTTTAAAAAAGAACATAACCCGCATGTCTGTGGACTTTATGTATCAGGAGGAAGAAGGGATAACAAGGGTTTCAGACGGGGAACTTGTTACTGTCGGAGGCATCGTTACAGACAAGAGACTCGTATACACCAAGAAAGGTGAAGCGATGGCTAGGTTCGGGATAGAAGACCTGACCGGAGTCATAAAAGCCATAGCATTCCCTTCCGTATACAGAAAATTCAACGAGCTCATAAAAGATGACTCAAAAGTGTTTGTCAGGGGAAGGGCTCAGGTTATGGAACAAAAAGACGGCGAGCTTATCGTGGAAACGGTATCGAGTATCGATGATCTTCCAAGAAAGATATGGATCAAATTTGCCGATATGGCAGGCTATGGTCTTTCTGAATCAAAACTTAACGGTCTGCTCGGTGAAACGGGCAAGGATGAAGCTGTCATATATATAGAAAATACAAAGCAGATGAAAAAGATCAAGACAAATGTTGATGACAGTCTGATAAAGATCCTTAACGAGATGTTCGGAGAGGAAAACATAAGACTTGTCTGATGTTAAGATACTTTACAACAAAACAGAAGTTTTATAGAATTAATACAGTTAATGTAGATTAATAAAGATCGGAGGACGATTATGTCTGAGAAGATTAAGACTATAGGTGTACTGACAAGCGGAGGAGATGCTCCGGGCATGAATGCGGCCATACGTGCGATCGTGCGCAAGGCTCTTGCTCAGGGTGTAAAGGTCAAGGGCATCAAAAAAGGATATCAGGGACTTTTGAATGAAGAGATAGTGGATATGGATGCAAGGAGCGTATCCGACATTATCCAGAAGGGAGGTACGATCCTCGGAACTGCAAGATGTAAAGAGTTTACGACAGAAGAAGGACAGATCAAGGGAGCACAGATCTGCAAGAAATTCGGTATTGACGGAATGGTGGTCATCGGAGGAGACGGATCTTATCGCGGTGCTCAGGCTCTTTCAAAACAGGGTATAAACACCATAGGAATTCCAGGTACTATCGATCTTGATATAAGCTGCACGGATTACACGATCGGCTTTGATACTGCTATAAATACAGCCATGCAGGCCATTGATAAGGTAAGAGATACATCATCGTCTCATGAAAGATGCTCTATTATAGAGGTTATGGGACGAAATGCCGGATATATCGCTTTATGGTGCGGTATAGCTAACGGTGCAGAGGATATCCTTCTTCCCGAGAAATATGATTTCAATGAACAGAGGATCATAAACAACATCATAAACAACAGGAAAAAGGGAAAGACTCATCATCTTATCATAAATGCCGAAGGAATAGGACATTCTACATCTATGGCAAGAAGGATCGAGGCCGCTACCGGCATCGAGACAAGAGCGACCATCCTAGGATACATGCAGCGAGGCGGATCTCCGACATGTAAGGACAGATACTATGCATCTATAATGGGTGCATATGCGGCGGATATACTCTGCGAGGGAAAGACAAACAGAGTTGTGGGGATAAAGCACGGAGAGCTTGTTGATTTTGACATAGACGAAGCACTTGCTATGGAGAAACTCATCCCCGAGTATGAATATGAAGTAAGCCGTATTTTATCAATGTAAAGATCATGACCAGTAAAAGGATAAAAGAACTTATCGCCCTTAAAGAAAAGGCAAAGGTAAGAAGAGATACTAAAACATACATAGTCGAAGGAATGAAGATGTGCATGGAAGTTCCAAAGCAGCTTTTGCTTGAGACGTATGTTACAAAGTCATTTGCCGGATCACACGGTGAATGGCTTAAGGGGCTTGATCATGAAGTAGTCGAAGAGAAAGTCTTTGACAGGATAAGCGATACAAAGACACCGCAGGGGATACTGTGCGTCGTAAAGCAGAAGGAGTATGAGCTTGATGACGTTTTAAAAGCCGGTGATCTTTATGTGATCCTAGAAGATATACAGGATCCGGGAAATCTTGGGACCATTATGCGAACCGCAGAGGGAGCCGGGGCAGCCGGCGTCATCATGAGCAGAGGCTGTGTGGATATATATAATCCAAAGACCATCCGCTCAACAATGGGTTCGGCATACAGGGTTCCTTTTCTTTATGTAGATGATCTAAAAGCTGCTATAGAAAAGATCAGATCATGCAAGATAGATGTATATGCCGCACATCTAAAGGGAGAGACATATTATGACGATATTAATTATCACAGAGCGGCATTCTTAATAGGAAATGAAGGTAACGGTCTACGTGAAGAGACTGCCGCTTTGGCGGACAGATACATCAAGATACCTATGTTGGGACAGGTCGAATCGCTTAATGCAGCGGTTTCAACTGCCATACTCATGTATGAATTCAGACGTCAGAGGCGTGCTGTTGACTAATCTGGTTAATTGATGTATAATACGAAAGTCACTTTATCACGGAGGTTGTTATGAAGATAAGAAAACGACTTCTTCGTGGCATAGCAGGCATATTTGCGGGGGTTTGCGCATTGAGCCTGTCTAAGAATATGGCTATGGCGGCAAGCGTTAACGTTGCTACTTCACTGGCAGATTTCAATCAGGGAGCGGCACAGATACTGGATTCGCTTGAGTATGCAAAAGACGATGATGTTTTAGTGCCAAAAGAGGATGCGAGTGATACCTGCGAAGAGGAGGAACCGCCCTCGGGACTGGTCATGGCAGACGTAGTCAATTCTTTGAATGTTCGCGAAGAGCCATCTACTGATGCTTCTAAGGTAGGATTTCTGTATGCGGATTGCGGGGGAGAGATCCTGGAAACTACTGAAGGATGGACAAAGATAAAATCAGGTAACCTGGTCGGCTGGTGCAGCAACGATTATCTGCTCTTTGGAGAAGATGCAAAAGAACTTGCTGACAGCGTAGGTCATGCATGGGCGACAATTGAGGCTGATGCCTTAAGAGTGAGAAAATCACCCAGTGATGATGCAGGTGTATATGGTCTGGTGAAAAAAGGCGATGTGATCGAGACGAACATAGACAAGAACACAGACGAGTGGCTGTCTATAGAGTACGAAGGTTACGAAGGCTTTATTTCGGCAGAGTATGTTGATATTGAATTTAAGGTTGACACAGGCGAGACCGTTGAAGAGGTCAATGAGAGAAAGAAGCGCGAGAAAGCAGAACGCGCAAAACTCATTGCAAATCTCGGACCGGTAGCCATAGATACTACCGATGATGTTTTGCTGGCGGCACTGATCCAGTGCGAATCAGGCAATCAGCCGTATGAAGGACAGCTCGCGGTAGGTGCGGTTGTCATGAACAGAGTAAGGAGCGGTGCTTATCCGAATACCGTTGCCGGAGTAATATATGCATCAGGACAGTTCGGACCTGCAGCTTCGGGAAAAGTTGAAGCCCAGGTTGCGGCGGGAGTCAAGGACAGTTGTCTGCAGGCAGCTCATGCGGCGATAAACGGTGATACCAATGTAGGAACCGCAACACACTTTAAGAGAGTAGGGGCACATGAAGGCGTTGAGATAGGAGCCCACGTGTTCTGGTAAATGATTATGATACCCTGTTATTTTACATTTTTAAACCAAATGCAAAATAGCAGGGTGTATTTTGTTATAATAGATAAAATGGATAACAGATCTTTACTGATATGCTTTATTGTTAAACAATTCAAAGTATTGTATAATCTGTTTTAAAAGGAGGGGAAATAAATGAACTGGCTTATTGTTTGGATCGTAGTGGCAGTAGTCATGGCGATCATAGAAGCGTTCACATTGGGACTTACGACCATCTGGTTTGCCGGTGGCGCAGTTATAGCTGCGATCTTTGCCGGATTCGGTGCTCCTATCGCGGTTCAGGTAATCCTGTTTGCGGTAGTATCACTCGGACTGTTGTTCTTTACCAGACCTCTTGTGTCAAAAGGTTTCAATAAGACAAGGACTCTTACCAATTCCGAAGGACTGGTAGGAAAGCATGCATACGTTACCGAGGATATTGACAATGTCAAGGCGACAGGCAAGATCAAGGTAGACGGCATGGAATGGTCGGCACGTACATTGAGCGACGGAATACAGATCGCTACAGGCGCTCTAGTTGAGGTAAAATCTATCGAGGGCGTTAAAACCATAGTAGAAGAGATTAAGGAGGCAAAGTAAATGGGTGGAGTTGTATTGGTATTAATAGTTTTGATCATTGTTGCATGGGTGCTCATCTCTAACTTCAGAGTAGTTCCTCAGGCACATGCATATATCATTGAAAGACTCGGTGCATATCAGTGCACATGGTCGGTAGGTTTCCATGTAAAGGCGCCTTTCTTTGACAAGATAGCAAGAAAGGTACTCTTAAAGGAGCAGGTAGTTGATTTTGCTCCCCAGCCCGTTATCACAAAGGATAACGTTACAATGAGAATAGATACAGTCGTATTCTATCAGATAACAGATCCCAAGCTTTATGCATATGGTGTCGAGAATCCTCTGATGGCTATCGAGAATCTTACAGCAACAACATTAAGAAACATCATCGGTGAGCTTGAGCTTGACCAGACACTTACATCAAGAGAGACGATCAATACAAAGATGAGAGCTTCCCTTGATGAAGCTACAGATCCCTGGGGAATCAAGGTAAACAGAGTAGAACTTAAGAACATCATCCCTCCGGCAGAGATCCAGAATGCCATGGAGAAACAGATGAAGGCAGAACGTGAGAGACGTGAAGCTGTTACAAGAGCAGAAGGTGAGAAGAAGGCTAGCGTTACTGTTGCAGAAGGTAAGAAGGAAGCAGCTATCCTTGAAGCTGAAGCTGAGAAGCAGTCAGCTATCCTTAAGGCTGAAGCACAGAAGGAAAAGATGATCCGCGAGGCTGAAGGTGAAGCTGAAGCTATCTTAAAGGTACAGCAGGCTAAGGCTGATGGTATCAAGATGTTGAAGGAAGCTGGAGCTGACAGCGCAGTACTTCAGATGAAGAGTCTTGAAGCATTTGAAAAGGCTGCCGACGGCAAGGCTACAAAGATCATCATCCCCAGCGAGATACAGGGTATCGCCGGACTTTCAACTTCAATAAAAGAGGTTTTGAAGGATTCAACAAACTAAAGATAAGACAATAATCAAAGATGGTTTTACACCATTTAAGCCTTATTCCGAAAGGAGTAAGGCTTAATGGCTTTTATAATTATTTTAGGAGAGATTTTATCATGAACTTAAAGGGAAGAGATTTTTTGAAGCTGCTCGATTACACACCTGAGGAGATCGAGTATCTTGTCGATCTGGCTGCAAGGCTCAAGGAAAAGAAGAAAAAAGGCGAGCTTGTGGACGTGCTCAAAGGCAAGAATGTCGCACTTATATTTGAGAAGACATCTACTCGTACGAGATGTTCGTTTGAGGTAGCTGCCCATGATCTTGGCATGGGAACAACATATCTTGATCCTTCCGGTTCTCAGATGGGCAAGAAGGAGAGCATGGCTGATACGGCAAGAGTTCTCGGTAGCATGTTTGAAGGCATTGAATACCGCGGCTTTGAGCAGGAGAAGGTTGAAGAGCTTGCAAGCTATGCCGATGTTCCCGTATGGAACGGGCTTACAAATGAATTTCATCCCACACAGATGTTAGCCGATCTTCTGACAATAAAAGAGCATTTCGGATACATCAAGGGAATCAGGATGGTCTACATGGGAGATGCAAGATACAATACAGCAAACAGCCTGATGGTAATGGCTGCAAAGATGGGCATGCATCTGACACTGTGTTCAAACAGGAATTACTTCCCAGATCCCGAACTTGTAAAGACCTGCAGAGAGATCGCGTCTACAACAGGCGCGAGCATAACTCTTACAGAGGATGCGATAGAGGGAACAAAGGATAAAAATGTAGTATATACAGACATCTGGGTATCCATGGGCGAGCCTGACAGCGCCTGGGTTGAGCGTATCGCCGATATGACACCATATAAGGTCACAAAGGATGTTATGCAAAGAGCGGGAAAGGATGCGATATTCATGCACTGCCTTCCTTCATATCATGATCTAAAGACCGAGATAGGAAGGGAAAAGGGAGAACAGTTCGGATTTGAAGATCTTGAGGTTACGGATGAAGTATTCGAATCTGAAAACTCCGTTGTATTTAAGGAAGCTGAAAACCGCATGCATACGATCAAGGCTGTGATGGCTGCAACACTCGGAGCGGAGTTTTAAGATGATAATCAATCTTGATGAGATAGATTCAACGAATGAATATCTAAAGAGGATGTCCAAGGACGGCTACAACAGTGATGAGATGTTAGTCGTAACAGCTCAGTATCAGACAGCCGGAAAAGGCCGCAGGGGAAGAAGCTGGGTGACTGAGCCGGGAACTGCGCTGATGTTTTCAGTGCTGCTTAAACCAAGGCTTAAGCTTGATGACTGCTCGATGCTAACGCTTGTAATGGCGCTCGCAGTAAAGAGATCCCTTTCAGATATGGATATAGAGGCCATGATAAAATGGCCGAACGATATTGTGCTCAATAAAAAGAAGATCTGCGGGATATTAACCGAAGCCATAGCTGAGACCGGTCAGATGATCATAGGTGTAGGTATCAATACAAATCAGGAGAGCATGTCTGAGGATCTGTCTTTGAGCGCAACTTCCATCCTTATGGAAACGGATGACTGCATAGATCATGACAGTCTCCTTGATAACATCATCTATCACCTTGAAAAACTCACGCAGTCTGTTTATGATACAGGTGATCTGAGCCTGTTAAGAAAAGAGTATGAAGACAGCCTTGTGAGCATGAACACGGCCGTTACGGTCTTAGATCCCGCAGGTGAATATGACGGCATATGCAAAGGGATAGATGACAGGGGACAGCTGATAGTTGAGCATGAGAAAAAAGAAACAAGAGTCTACGCAGGCGAAGTGAGCGTGCGCGGCATTTACGGGTATGTATGATGAATGATAACAAGGTTGTGCTCTGCGGAGCCAATGCTTATGAAAAGAAGTACTATTTTAACAAGGAGTTTTCAAAGATCCCCGAATCGATTCAGGAAGAGCTCCACATCATGTGTGTGCTCTTTACAGAGGAAGTAGGCGGTGTATTTACCATAGGCTTTTCAGAGGAGGGGGATCTTGAATTTGAGACTACGGCAGCCGATGAGGATTATCTTTATGATGATATAAGTGCGGGTCTGCTTGTAGCCAAGATAAGAAATACCAAACAGGAGCTTTTGCAGTCTTTGGAACTGTACTACAGGGTGCTGTTCCTTAATGAGAATGTGGATGATCTTTTAGGCACGGAGGATTAGGATGCTATTTGTTGTAGATGTAGGAAATACAAACATTACATACGGGGTTTATGACGGTGACAGGCTGGTTACCACGTTTCGAATGATGTCAAAGGTGCAGCATACATCGGATGAATATGGTATAAGCATGCTTGAGATGTTGCATGCCAATGATGTTGTTGCAGATGACCTTGAAGGATGTATAATCGCAAGTGTTGTTCCCAATGTCATGCATTCGCTCACAGGAGGTATCATCAGATATCTTAACGTGGATCCTATAATAGTTGGAGCAGGTATCAAGACAGGGATAAAGATAGTGACTGAAAATCCCAAGGAGATAGGCCCTGACAGGATAGTTGATGCCGTGGGAGCGTTTGAAAAGTACGGCGGTCCGATACTGGTGCTTGATTTCGGTACAGCAACAACTTATGACCTTATCACTGAAAAAGGCGAGTTTACTGCGGGTATCACAGCTCCAGGACTTCGTATCTCGGCAAAGGCACTCTGGGAGGATACAGCAAAGCTTCCCGAGGTTGAGATCAAAAAGCCGAAGTCTATCCTTGCACAGGAAACTATCTCAAGTATGCAGGCAGGTCTCGTATACGGTCAGATAGGTCAGACGGAATATATAATAAATCAGGTAAGAAAAGAATCCGGATATGACAACATGAAGGTTGTCGCAACGGGAGGACTCGGAAGGATCATTTCCGAAGAGACAGATCTTATACAGGTATATGACAGCACACTTACGCTTGAAGGCTTAAGACTCATATATTTAAAGAATGCAAAGTAGTATGAAGAGTTTACTGATAGGCGATGTCAAACTAAGGAATAATATAATACTGGCACCCATGGCAGGCGTAAGCGACCTGCCATTTCGCTTGTTATGCGCCCGTTACGGCGCAGGCATGGTATGCATGGAGATGATAAGCGCAAAGGCTATCATGTACAATAACAAGAATACGGAAGGACTTTTAGATATCCATCCCGATGAAGGGTGCGTATCACTGCAGCTTTTCGGTTCAGATCCAAAGATAATGAGCGAGCAGGCAAAGCGCATAGAGGACAGACCATATGACATACTTGATATAAATATGGGATGTCCGGTCCCCAAGGTCGTAAATAACGGCGAGGGAAGCGCTCTTATGAAGGATCCCATTTTAGCCGGTCAGATCATAGAGGCGATCGTAAAGAATACAAACAAGCCTGTGACCGTAAAGATAAGAAAAGGATTTGTAAATGATGAGCTGACTGCCCCCGAGATCGCATATATTGCACAGGAGAGCGGGGCAAGTGCCGTTACTGTTCATGCAAGGACCAGAGAGCAGTACTACAGCGGACAAGCGGACTTAAATGCCATATCTAAGGTAAAGGAAAGGGTCAGCATACCCGTCATCGGAAACGGTGATGTTACGGACGGAGAAAGCGCAAAGCGAATGTTTGATGAGACGGGATGCGATGGTATCGCGATAGGAAGAGCAGCCCAGGGAAATCCCTTTATCTTCAGAGAGATACTGCATTTTCTTGAAACAAACGAAAAGCTTGACAGACCAAACGGTACTGAAATGTTTGAAACTGTCAGGGAACATGCAAGGCTGATGATCAAGTATAAAGGCGAGTATACAGCTGTGCGGGAGATGAGAAAACATCTTTCATGGTACAGTGCGGGAATGCCGGGGAGTGCTAAGCTAAGAGGACGCATAAACGAGATGTGTTCAATGGATGATATATTGTCTGTTGCAAGATCGCTGTTTAAACCCTGCGAAACTTGACAGTAGCGGTTTTCTTTTATATAATACGTAAATTGTAGGATGAATATATACCTATATATTATGAATAACGGATGAGGGTTATACATTATGGAAGAAAAGAAGAATATTCTGACCTACGAAGGTCTCAAACAATATGAGGAAGAGTTAGAGAACCTTAAGGTTAACAGACGTCAGGAAGTTGCACAGAAGATAAAGGAAGCAAGAGCACAGGGCGACCTTTCAGAGAACGCTGAATATGATGCAGCCAAAGACGAACAGAGAGATATAGAAGCAAGGATCGAACAGCTTGAGAAAATACTCAAAAATGCAGAAGTTGTTGATGAGGACGAGGTTGACCTCGAGCGTATCAATGTAGGCTGCAAAGTCAAAGTCAAGGATATGACCGAGAAGGAAGAGTGTGAATATAAGATAGTTGGTTCTACAGAGGCAAACAGCCTTAAGGGCAAGATCTCAAATGAGTCACCCGTAGGCAAGGCCCTGATCGGAGCCAAGGTCGGTGACACCGTCAAGGTAGATGTCGGTGGAAACATCTTCAAGTACAAGGTACTTGAGATCCAGAGATCTAACTAGTCGATTGATCTAAACAGCTTCTCAATTCGAGAAGCTGTTATTTGTATAAAGCTTGTAAAAAAGGAGAGCGATCATGTCAGAACAGAATCAGCAGAACAATGCACAGGCCAATGAGCCTGATCTTAACCAGATAAGAAAGAACAAGAGAGAAAAGCTTGCAAACCTTCAGGCAGCAGGAAAAGACCCCTTTAAGATAACAAAGTATGATCAGACATATCATTCATCAGATGCCAAGGCAGAATATATTGAACTTGAAGAAAAGCTTTTGGCAGGCAGACCTGAGGTTAATACTGAAGGCATGGAAGAAGCGGATGCAAGAGCAGCGATGACAGCCGATTACAATGAGAGAAGAGCGGTTATGGATGCCAATCCCATCAACGTAAGCATTGCAGGTCGTATAATGTTAAAGCGTGTTATGGGAAAGGCTTCATTCTGCAATGTATCGGATCTTAAGGGTGATCTGCAGGTATATGTTGCAAGAGATGCTCTCGGTGAAGAGGCATATGCTGATTTCAAGAAGTATGATGTCGGTGATATCATCGGTGTAAAGGGATATATGTTCAGAACCCAGAAGGGTGAGATATCTGTACATGCAACAGAAACAATCCTTCTTTCAAAGAACCTTCAGCCTCTTCCGGAGAAGTTCCACGGACTTACAAATACAGATATAAGATATCGTCAGAGATATACAGACCTTATAATGAATCCCGATGTAAAGGATACATTTGTAAAGAGATCAAAGATCATATCTTCTATAAGACATTATTTGGATGCACAGGGCTTTATGGAGGTTGAGACACCGATGCTTGTTGCCAATGCCGGCGGTGCTGCAGCAAGACCTTTCCAGACGCATTTCAATGCGCTTGATGAGGATCTTAATCTTCGTATCTCTTTGGAGCTTTACTTAAAGAGACTGATCGTTGGCGGACTTGAAAGAGTCTATGAGATCGGAAGAGTATTCAGAAATGAAGGACTTGATACAAGGCACAATCCCGAGTTTACACTCATGGAACTGTATCAGGCATATACAGACTATTACGGAATGATGGATCTTACAGAGAACATGTTCCGTCATGTGGCTGGCGAAGTACTCGGAACCACAAAATTTAAGTATGGTGATCTTGAACTTGATTTCGGAAAGCCTTTTGCCCGCCTTACGATGATAGATGCTGTTAAGAAGTATGCAGATGTTGATTTCGATCAGATCGCAGATGATGACGCAGCAAAGGCTATTGCAAAGGAAAAGGGAGTTGAATTCGAGGCTCATCACAAGAAGGGTGACATCTTAAACCTTTTCTTTGAGACATTTGTTGAGGAACATCTCCTCCAGCCTACATTCATCATGGATCATCCGATCGAGATATCACCGCTCACAAAGAAGAAACCTGACAAGGAAGGATATGTTGAGCGTTTCGAACTCTTCATCAACGGATGGGAGATGTGTAATGCATATTCTGAGCTTAATGATCCCATCGATCAGAGAGAGCGTTTTAAGGCTCAGGATGCACTTGCAGACATGGGTGATGAGGAAGCAAACCACACAGATGAGGATTTCTTAAATGCACTAGAGATAGGTATGGCTCCCACCGGTGGTATCGGTTACGGAATAGACAGATTGACTATGCTTTTAACTGACAGCCCGGCAATAAGGGATGTACTACTGTTCCCGACAATGAAGTCCATCAACTGATTTTTAAAAGTAAAAATCCAGTAAAATAGGCCTTTTCGAGGTATTACAGAGTTTTAACCGACTATGTAATGCCTCTTTTTTTGTGGCAATTGTAAAGAGAGCATATTATGGTTATTATTCGTTTGCGACATGTCCTCTTTGATGATATGGAGCGATTCCCTCCGGTATTTAATTTATAGGAGAGAATGAATGAATCAGAAAATTCCCAGAGAAGAATATAATAGAATTAAGATTGCTATAGGAGAGAATATAAGAAATCTCAGATTAAGTCGTAATTGGACCCAAGAGGAGCTGATAGAGAGATTAGAACTAATAGGATTATCGGACATCAGTGCAAATACTATTTCTCGAACAGAAAATGGGCATTCAATGCCGAATCTGATAACCGTTATATATTTGGCTAAGGTATATGCTGTATCCATCGATAGCCTGATTTCAATGTAAAAATACTATGTATGATATGTACGATTTTAATTATTGATGCCATACTCTTAAATACATCACCCGGATACAGAGCCGGAGATTTTTTTGATGAGGAGGATGATATCAAATGAAATCTATTACAAGGAGAGATCCCGGAGGGAATGTTTTAAACAATGGTGAATATTATTCCAAGTCGAACCGAGCGTATCGTTTTTTTTATACGGATCCGTTAGGTAAAAGAAGACAGATTTCAGCAGTTAATCTCGAAAAACTCAGAGAAAAGGAAAACAAGATTTTTCATACCTTTCGGTCTGAATTAAACGAATACACTAGCGGCGCTGTTACGTTAAATGATTTGTTTGATATTTATATGGGTACAAAAGGTAACATACGCAAGAGTACCCGAGATAATTATTATTATATGTATGACAGATTTGTCAGACCCAGATTTGGAAAAAAGAAGGTGGTAGAATACAGATATTCGGATGTGCTGGCTTTCTACAATATGCTGGAAAAATCAGGACTCAAATATAATACGCTTGATAATATACAGAGTGTGGTGTATCCATGTTTTGAAATGGCAAAAAGGGATGGTATCATACCCGGAAATCCTGCCGAAGGAGCCAAGACCGAAATCCGCAGGAACAGTGGATATTATACCTCAACTATCCATCCGATAACAAAAGAGGAGCAGGTTGCATTTCTTGAGTATATAAAAGGGCACGAGGTTTATGGAAGATGGTATGGAATGTTCATTTTTATGTTTGGAACCGGTGTGAGAATAGGAGAGCTGGCAGCAATACTGTGGGAAGATATTAATTTTGAAGCCGAGGTTATCAGTATCAAGAGAGCGGTCAGCATTGAGAAACGTGTGTCAGGGCTTAGGGGGATTGTGATCTCAAAACCCAAAACAGGTTCCGGGATAAGAGATATCCCTATGCTTCCGGAGGTTAAAGCGGAATTAATGAAATTACATGAAGATCGGACTTTCAGCAAAAAAGGCGTAGTGATTGATGGGTACAAAGGTTTTGTATTTACGAATCGCGATGGCGGCCTTGTTAATCAGCAGAGCGTTAATCGTGTGATAATGAGAGTCGTGGAGGATTATAATACAACCGAGGCATCGAGGGCGGTAAAAGAAAAACGCCCAGCGGTTTTGCTACCACATTTTACTACACATATGATCAGGCATTCCTTTTGCTCAAGACTGTGCGAGAACGAAAATAATATCAAAATTATACAAGCTATTATGGGGCATACAGATATAAGGACAACAATGGAAATATATGCTGAAGTAAGTAATAGCAGAAAATTGCAGTCATTTAGACAGTATGGTGGTCAAATGGGACTGTGTTGAACTACAAGTTTAACTGGTGTCTGAATAAAGGATTATTTGCATGCATTTAAGAACATTGAGTTTGCGGTACACTGTTCTCCGAGAGATGATCGTAATTTCAAGATATTTGAACGGGTACTGAAGCCTGAGCGTGAACGTGTGTCCATGAAGGAGAAACTTCCGGAGAAGAAGTCGGAAGTTGCAAAAAACGAATCAAACCGGGAACATCCGGTACCAAGCAAGACGAAGGAGACGGCTCTGGGATAATGCTCAGAGACCGCTTAAGGAAGTTAATGGCAGATTGGGGCAGTCATCCGGCTGCCCCGATCGTTTATGAGGGGATGGAAGATGAACGATTATGACAGTGAGGATGTTGTACTTGTGATAGCGGGTGTATTTGCGGCGTTTTGTGTGGGCAGATTTCTCCTGATGTTTCTGCTTGTCATGCTATAATATCCGATAGGAAATATGTCGATATAAATCTAATAGGCATATTTGGAGGATAGAAATGTCGATCGCAAAAACGCAGACTTCTGAGAGCTTTCGATTAAGTGCGTTGCTTTCATTTTCGGGAGGACTACAGGATGCATATACTTATAATGTGAGGGATGGTGTATTCGCTAATGCCCAGACCGGCAACGTGGTACTGATGAGTCAGAATTTTATGCAGGGGGAGTGGCATAAGGGGTTACGATATATGCTTCCGCTCATATCTTTTGCCGCTGGTATTTTTCTGGCTGAAAGGATCGAGAGCAGGTTTAAGACAGGCAGCAAGATTCACTGGAGACAGATCATACTTTTCATCGAGATCGTAATGCTTTTGGCTGTTGGGTTTATGACGTCAGGGTTAAGTATGCTCGCAAATATCATGGTATCATTTTCATGTGCCATGCAGGTGCAGACATTCAGAAAGGTCCATGGATATGGATATGCCAGTACGATGTGTATCGGCAATCTGAGGAGCGGTACGGAAAGCCTGTCACAATATTTCAGAACGAAGGAGAAGGGATCCCTGTACAAGGCATTTCATTTCTTTGGTATTATTTTTATCTTTGCCATAGGAGCCGGCATTGGTGGGATACTTTCTTCAAGGTTCGGTACCGGTACGATATGGATCTCTCCGGCAATTCTTCTTGTGGTAGCTTTGATGATGGTCAGGGAGTGAGATATGAGGAGACATATAAAATGAAGATCATTGAGTATGATACTCAAGTTTTATCTGGAGTGGGAGCGAGTACATATATGATATGATCCCCCTGAGGTAGACACGGTAAATACCAAAATCTACCTAAGGGGGGATTCTTTATGCCCAAATCTAAATGGTCAGCAGAATTCAGAGCACAAGTGTCTCAGGAATATCTAGATGGTAA
>Ga0310691_10002719_pt1 | contig 22587 bp, 11 predicted proteins | sample 176DNAGHGlowgp2_FD_203887 | JGI IMG/M metagenome (GOLD analysis project Ga0310691, IMG submission 203887) | Sheep rumen microbial communities from Palmerston North, Manawatu-Wanganui, New Zealand - 1766 DNA GHGlow gp2 (v2) (version 2) | ecosystem: Host-associated > Mammals > Digestive system >...
CGCCACAGGCAAGGAATTGGCGAACAAAAAATGGAATGGTAATGTTAAGGAGGCTATTCCTGGCGTTGATGAGATCTACCGCTACTATAGAGACGTAGATCCTGCGGGGGGCGACTTGACTAAAGAGCCAGTGGAAGATAAGCTCATCAACTAGTAATTTGACTAACATAAAAGAATTGATGATGAAAAAGCATTTTCATTTCCTGCTCATGGCCGCGCTGGTGTGCGGTTTGAGCCTGAGCGTCACCTCATGTAAGGATGACGACAAGAACGACGAAGGACAGCTAGACCAGCAGGATCAGGTGGAGCAGGACAAGGACAACGACCGCTTCTCCGTGCTTGACCACTTAGCTGATGTTGACGAAGCCAGCGACTCAGTGCAAAGCTACATGTCGCAGACCTTCGAACCCGGTATCGGCTTGCCTGATGGCGACAATGAGAGTGTCCGCATCGTGAACACCAACACGATGGAGTTGGCTGCCGAACGCTTTGCCAACATCGTGGGTGCCAGTATCGATGAGGATACCCCGTCGTACACGTGGGCTGACGAGAAGATGGGCACGATGACCTACACCAAGATCACCGACGGCACAGCATGGGCCACGGTGGATGTCAACATCAGGCAGGTGCCCAAACTGCGGAAAATCATCTACCGCGCACCTGAGATGGGCGATGAAAACAAGTCGTTCAAAGGACGCGCCTACTACCGTTTCGGCGACGTGGTGCAAAGACATAATTATGTTAGTTTGTCAAGTTCCCAACATGAGTACTGGGTCTGCGTGCGTCCCGCCTTCGGCCCCGAGGGCAAGGAGGACAGTCACTGGGCGTGCTTCGAAAGACTTACCACGAACAACTATTTCATTCATAGTTACAAAGCTCAAAAGTGGTGTATTCCCAAAGGCCTCGGCGAAGACATGGAGCACATGCAGAACCTGGCAGAGATGCTCTACGCTATCCTCAATCCCGAACAGTGGGAGCAAAACATCCTCGATAACAGCAATAACAAGAAGATGAAGATGTTCCACGACTTCGACAAGAACAAGGAGCCTTATCACAACCGGTACTTCTGGCAGAACGTCTGCAAGGGATGGGACCAAAAGGCGTATATAGACTGGAATACGGACGCCAACCCTGATAAAAATTGGGAGAGAGAGAAATTAGATATCTGGAAAATCCTCTTCAACACTACCAAAGAAGAAATGAGGAAACAGATAAACGACCCCAACATTGGTTTGAACCTACTCTACAAGGGCTATTCATGGGTCTCGAAGAAAAATTTGGAAGTCCACTTGTGGCAGGCAAGCTATAAGAACGGCACGGGCATCTACTCGAATATGCACACTGTAACCAAAACCCAGCCCAAGGCAAAATTGAATGGGATAAACTTCGACTGCCGCATGATGGGAGGCGATCTAAAAGATTACATTCATTTCTTCAACAACGATGGTAAGATGCGCTGGTGTGTGCGTTTTGCCACTGGCAAGGAACTGCTTGAAGAAGGCGTTAAGTATAGCGTGAAATCAAGTCTTTTCAAAAAGAAAGCACTTGAAAGCAAAAACTGTACAATCTATCGCTACTATCAGCACGTTGATCCAGAGGGTGGCAAGGATTTGAGCAAAGAACCCGAGCCTGACATGCCCCTCTAATGCATGAGTGATTTTAAAGCAAAACCGCCGAGATTCCAAAAGGAGTTTCGGCGGTTTTTTGTATCAATTTCAAGGGACGTCTCGCAAAATATGCAATATTTGTCTCAATATTAGCAAAAAACGTCTTTTTTGCAGGTTTTGCGATTGGTAATTCAAAAATAATCGCTACCTTTGCTGCAGTTGTGGAACGAGAGGAAGTTCTTATGCATTAAGCATTGTTATTAGCCTTCTAATTGATTTTATACAGCTGATACGGATCCTTTATACAGCTGATAATTTCGCGTATTAGGCTGTCTCGGAAGCGGCTTAGCCTGTCTCGTTCGCTGGCGGGCGTCACCTTCTCTTTGACAATGCAAAATTAATCACACAAAAGGTGTGCTCCAAATTTTTCGCCCAAAAACCGCCATTTTTGAGGGGTTTTTTTCGCTCAATTTTTACGAAAAATTCCAAAGGTCGCTCCAGCGAGGGTTTGCTATCGAAGAGACACATTAGGGAGCAAAAACTGGACAACTGGACATCGGACTTCGGACGTTAAGGCGATTTTTATTTTCCACAGACGAATGCCAATAATAATATAATATTATAATATTATATTATTATTGAATTATTATATAGATTTATCGTCTTCTTCTCGTTTTTTCACTAATTTTTTTGCTTAACGTCCGAAGTCCGAAGTCCGAATGTCCGAATCTATTTCAACTTAATGATGTCACTCCAGCGTAGAAAACACCAAATTTATTTGAATAATACTATAAGGACCATGAGGTCAGAGCCATGAGGGTGTGTCAAAATAGACACACCCTCATTCAAAAAGTCCAAGTGGTCGTTATTTAACGTGCGAAAGTTGAGCTACTATCATTGTAGGGTTTGTGAAATACGTAAAAGTAATATAAAAAATGCAAAAATTGGCATATATATGTATTATGTTATTGCTAATTTGAAAATTTTAGTTAACTTTGCAGTGGTTGTGTATGAGGGAGTGACTCCCTCTTGAGAACCTAAAATATATTAAGCTAACAATTAAAACAGTAGATTAAATGGTAAAGAAGTATATTAAGTTGTGCTTAGGGATTGCACTGATGTGCAGTCTGAGCTTATGCGTCACCTCCTGTAAGGATGACGACGACAAGTCAGCACCAGCCCAGCCCAAGTCCCGCGTGCAGGTGACAACGGTGTTTGCTCCTGGTCAGTTGGGTGACATGGGCTATGCCGACCGTGTCATGAAAGGTGTGGGTGCATTGAGAAAGGCCGATGCAAGCGATGTGGAAGTGGGTATCATCGCTTCCGACGATGTAAAAACTGCACGCAAGATGCTGGCTGACTGGACCAAGTCGGAGACAAGTGCAATAGACGGTGCTACGTATAACCGCCGCCTGCTGGTGCTGACCGAGTCCTATATGGTTGACTGGTTGGCAGAGAACAAAAGTAATTTGAAGAGCACCGACGAGGTGCTGCTGCTGAAGGTCAACGAGGACGATGTGCAGGCTGCTGCCCAGAAGTTAGGACTTGGCGACCGTGTCTATGGCTTGAATATTTCGGCAGCATCGGCTGTCGAGCGTTTCAACAAGGTGCGCGAGCAGTATTGCGAGTGGAATGCGCTGAAGCCAGATTCTGTTCCCATCGAGATGATGCGCCTGTATGATCAGGGTGTGGTCAATTACCGTGACGGCATTAGCGAGAAGCTTCACACGCTGTTCCCCAAGTTCCAGGATTCAGACATCTTCACGATTATCGACCAGCCCGGCGAGCAATACAGTAACCGCTACGAGGTCACTGCTTTCGAGGCAGCCTACCACGTCTGTGGTATCTGCTATGCTGTGGCTATACAGCGTGCTGACAGTCTTCCCAGTGAGCGAGCCTACAAGACTTTTGTCATCAGTGACCTCGGCTCAGCCAATAATGGTGCCGACCTGTTCCTGGTAAGTACTAACCAGAGAATAGGTGTCATCATGCTGATGCTCGATGCCGAGTCGAACACTGACATGGTGCGCTTTGCTGTTATCCGCCATTTTGACCGTGCTTTAGCCAACTGGGCACAATCATGGTTGCAGCAGTCGGCGGCGTCCATGCCTCGAATGACAATGTATGGTGATGGAGATGGTTACTGTACCGACGACATCGATGCCGATTTGCTGAGAGGGATTTAGCGATGTATGATGTGTGATGTCTGATGTAAGATATAAGATTATGAGCAAAATAAGAATTCTATTTGCAACAATGCTGACAGCCGTACTGTTCGTTGGCTGTAAGAGCGATGATGATGCGGTGGCTGACCCAAGCGGCCCCAAAGAGGTGACTACCATCAATGTGGATGTCGTGTTGCCCGCCAGCATCCGTTCACAGTGGCAGAGTAGCATTGACTGGGCACTGGCCAACATTAATAAGGCTCAGCAGCAACAGAGTAGTCAGGTGCGCTTGAACTTGCGCTATCACGACGAAGATACCGAGAACCTCGACAAACTGGCCTATAAGCTGACTCACCCCGAGGCTGGTGAAGACACTTGTCATGCCATCATCGGTCCCTACCACTCGTCCAATGCCAGGGACATTATCCGCTATGCCGGACGCGAGCGTCTGCCCATCATCATGCCGACCTGTACAAGTTCTGAGCTGCAGCGTTCCAATGCCCGCAATACCTATACATGGTTCCTCACTGAGAGTGATGTCACACAGTGTGAGATGATGGTGACCGGAGCTTCCAAAATGGGTGATGTAGACGTGGCCCTCATCTATAGCGACGACACTTACGGACAATCATTCCGTGACTGGTTCGGCTACTATGCCACTGAACGTCAGTTGCCCATGCCGGGAAGCGGTATCACTGCCTACGAGGAGGGCAAAGACTTGACAACCTTCCTTGACGGTCTGGCTACCAATGCTAAGACCAAGCGCCTGGTGGTATGTATCGCCCTGAGTGATGCTGATAACTACAAGGAAGTCACCCAGCAGATTCGCCAGTGGCATGAGAGGTATGAGAATCTTGGCTCTAAGTTGGAACTGCAGGTTATTCTCTCTGATACCGCACTCGATGATGAGGTTGTTCAGAACGAGAACCTGTACTTTAACTACGGTGTCAGTCCTACGGCATCCTCGAAGTACGGATTCCCGCAAAGTTTCGAGGCCCGTTTCGGACGCTCACTGAAGTTTGGTGAGGCACGTATCTATGACGCACTGACCATGGTGGCACTGGGTGCAGCCCACCAGCGTGTGAATGGCGAGAAATGTTCCGTTGCAGGTCGTGAGGTGAAGTACTACGAGAAACCTTTCGGTCCTACACTGACGGACCACATGCGTAGTGTCGTATCGTCAGACGCTGGCGTCTCCTGTGGCTGGGAAGCAGAAGGACTGGCACGTGCCTTCAGTGAGATTGCTGCAGGACGTAGCGTTCATGTGACGGGTGCATCAGGCAGTCTGAACTTCGACAACGAGAGCTATACCAAGGTGCTGGGTACCGACTACATTTTCTGGACTATTGATACCGAGAAAGGACGCTCTGTCAAACCTATCCTGCACATCAGCACGGAAAGCAGCAATACACAGGCTTCAACGAAGTCTCTGTGGGAACTGGATAAGATGTGGGCACCGGAATATGAGGATGTTGCCGTGCACCACAACCTCCCCGCAGTTACTGACCGCTGGGCAGTCGTCGTGAGTCCGTCGACCACTTGGAGCAACTACCGCCACCAGGCTGACGCCTTCGCTATGTACCAGCTGTTGCGCCAGCACGGCTATGATGACGACCACATTGTCCTCATCGTGGAAGACAACCTGGCCAACGACAGCCGCAACATTTTCCCCGGCCAGATTTTCGTAGAGCGTAGCAGTGACCCAGCTGCTGTCAATGACCAGTTCGTGAACGAGGATGTCCGTAAGGGTGCTGTGGTAGACTACCATTTCAGCGACCTGGGACTTGCTGACCTTGCCGATATTATGACAGGACGCAGCAGTAGCCGTCTGCCGCAGGTCATCCATCCTACGGTTTCCAGCGACATCTTCTTCTTCTGGAGTGGACATGGCGGTTCAGAAGAGGGACCATTGTGGGGTAATGAAGATGCTGAAGACTACTTTGGTAAGGACCGCATCCGTGATATTGTGAAAGAGCTGGTTGGTACGGATGCTGCATCAAGGAAGTACCGCCGCATGATGTTCGCCATTGAGACCTGCTTCAGTGGTCACTGGGGTGATGCTCTCATGGGACAGCCCGACGTATTGGTCCTCACGGCAGCCAACGAGCATGAGTCGTCAAAGGCTGACGCCCATGACCGTGAACTTGGCGTGTACCTCTCCAATGCCTTTGCCCGCACGTTCCGTCGCCAGATTGATGCCAATAATGAGGTTTGCATCAAAGACCTCTACGATGCGCTGTTCAAGACAACGAAGGGTTCGCACGTGAGCATCTACAATCAAAAAGAGTATGGCTCCGTCTATTCTGAAAAGATGAGTGAGTTCCTGCCACGCTAAGCGGCATCCTGCGGACCAGCTTCGTGGCTCCGTTTTGCATATTCGCCGAAATTCCGTACAGGAGTTTCGGCGTTTTTTTAAACTTTGTCAAATGTAACATGGCGCCTTTTTCCAGAGCTGCGAGTTTTAATGTTTACAAAACGAGTTTCAAAATATGCAAAACGAGTTTCAAAATATGCAAAAACGAGTTTCAAAATATGCAAAAAGCTATTTTTTTGCCTATAATTCTTGTGATTTTTAAAAAAAATAACTATATTTGCAAACGAATCTAAAACAATCTATACACCAAATAACTGAAAATTATTCTGTGTGTGGCGATGTTAAAATTACAATAGTTGAAATTAAATATCATTTTTTTATGAAACAAACAAAAAACAGTCCTATGAAAAAATTGACATTAAAGCTCTTTGCAGCTGCGGTGGCTTTAGTAGCCTTTAACGCATGTTCAGATTCTACAATTGCTGAGGTAGAACCTGCAGTTCCAGCCCCCCCCACGATTAGTGCGCCTACGTTTAACTCGGCTGTGCTGACTGATGCAAGTGGTCAGAAAGTGACAGAATTGTCTGCTAACTTCTCTACCTATTACCTGAATATCAAGACAAATGGTATCTGGTACATTGAGGGCAGCGACAACATGGAGTTTATGCCTACTAAAACGTATGGTATGGGCGATGCTCGCGTACCAGTATTAATTGGTAACAACTGGGGCGGTGCTCGTGAGTTGTCTTATAAGGTGAAGTTCCTCGCAAAAGCTAATGTAGCTCGTCGTGCTGGTGACGGTGACGGTGACGGCGGCGATGGTGACGGTGACGGCGGTGACGGCGGCGATGGCGGCGATGGCGGCGACGGCGGCGATGGCGGCGATCAGGGTGGTAACCAAGGCGGCGATCAGGGTGGTAACCAAGGCGGCGACCAGGGTGGTAACCAAGGTGGTAACGACAATGGCGGCGATGACGATGGCGATAGCGCTAGTCAGACCATTACCCAGCGTTCAAGCACTGACCTTGCCGGTTTCAGCAAGATAGTCAACTCTAACCTCTTTGTCGGCTATGGTTACAACCCTGCCAAGAACAGTATTCCTGAGCTTTGCACTGGTATCGAGATCTTCAAGATGGATTCGCTCCACAAGGATAGCTCAATGGTAAAGAGTTCTCTTTCACCACAGGCCAAGGAGCAGTATTTCTATGCTAACAGTGAGGAAGACCTTGATAAGATTGTTTCTGTTAAGGCTAATCCTGGTGGTAACTTCGGTGTCGTTAAACTGAACCTGGATGTTGACGTGAACAAGACCGACATCACCCGTACTGGTAGCACGACCGTGCAGAAGTCTCTGACTCGTTCGGTTTACAGCCGTGAGCTTGCTTGGGCTAACGCAAGAATTAACGAGAATAACTTCAGCGAAGGTTTCAAGTATTACAAGCAGCGCTTCATCAAGAAGATTAAGAATGCTGCTGACGAGGATGAAAAGAAGGAGGCTGCTATGGAGTTCTTCAATATCGTTGGTACACACTTCATTGCCAAGGCTTTGTTAGGCTGCGAGCTCGACTATCGTATGACTGTTGACTCTACAAAGGCTATTCATGCCACAAGTGTGAAGGCTGCTCTTGACTTCAAGTGGACCCAGCAGGTTAAGGACACTGTTGATGCTGACCGTGAGGATGAGGAAACCATCAGAGAGCAACTTCCTGACAGCCTGAAGAAGAATTTCGTATTCAATGCCAAGGTTCACGTAACGGATTCTGCCTATAATGCAGCTAACTCTACCAAGGCCAGCGTTAAGGCACGTGGTGGTGACGTAGAGAGAGTAAACATCCTGACCACTGGCGGTACACTGCTCTGTGACGACTTGGCAGCATGGCTGCTCGGCACTGAGCCTGAGAAGGCAACGATGGTGGGTATTGTCAATCAGCCTATCTACATTCTCTTCAAAGACGAAGAAGAAGGTGACGAGAAGAATGCTTACAAATATCTGAAGAAACTTATTGACGGTAACTTCAGTCTTGATCCGTCAAAATACGGGGTCATTCAATAGACCTGTGTGAAGTTTGATAGGTTGTTCACCCTGTATTGACAGTTAAAGTTACATATATAATATGAACAGGTACATATTTAAATCGTTGTTGGTGCTTGTTGCCGCTTTTGCGGCAGCATGCTCCAGCAACGAGGATATGATAGGCAATGAGCTGACCGATGGTGCACAGGGCAATGCTCCGTTCTCTATCCTCGGTTCCTCTGGAGGCAGCATCGTGAATGCGGGAGCTTCCTATGGGGAGTACACTGCCTTCATCAATGTGCCGGGCAAGTGGTCTGTAGATATTTCAAAAGGACTGGCGAATATCTATCCGTCGTCTGGCGAAGGTCCTACCACTGCTGTCGTTCAGGTGGGTGAGAACTGGGGTGCAGTGCGTGATAACGTGCTGACGCTCAATGTTCAGGGGGCAGCCAGAAGAGTTGCTGACGACGAGGAATATTCCATGTGTATCTCACAGTCGAATAATCCTGCCATGGATTCCATCTCGACAGTGTTCTCTTCTAACAAAGGTGCAGGCTATAGCTATATGCCTGGTGGCGAATTTTGCGACGGAGCCTTGATTCAGTTGTTTAACCTGGTAACGCTTGACAGTATTCAGCAGGCAACAGGTGTCAGACTGATTTCGGATGCTATCTTCCCGCAGGTTGTTGAGGATGTTATCACTGGCGACAGTGAAGAGTCCATCACCAAAGCCTTAACAGTCAACGCTTCTGTCGGCATGAACTTCCCTAACGTGAAGAACGGTAAGGGCAGTGGCGGCGGCAGTGTTGGTGTTGATGTAGGAAAGCTGCACGAGGAGAAGTCGAAGAACAAATACGCACTGAAGCGTATGAAGTGTACTCAGTTCACTCGTGAGATCCACTACATGAACGTCATGACACTGGTGGAAAAGGCAACCACGCGCGAAGAGAAGATGAAGCTGTTCTCGCCAGGATTCTATTCTGTGCAGGAGACTTTTGCCAAGGATATTGCTGCTGTTAAGGGTAATACTGCGAAGGAGAATGAGATTTGCGACAGACTCCTGAGTGAGTTGGGGCCTTGCTTTATCAGCAAGTCGGCCATGGGTACGGTGCTCGACTACCAGATTAGTGTCGACAGCACGCTGCTCCGTGACACACTTGGCGTCAAGGTCGCTCTTGAAGTCAGTTTCCAGACAAAGGTGAAGAATAAGTCGGCAGGTGGCAAGGGATCGTTTGACATCGGCGTCTCCAAGGAGGCTACCGATCTGAAGACCAAGACAACGGCAACCATCAAGGTGCGTGGCGGTGACGTGAGGAAGGTGAATGTCCTCGTCACTGGCGGTACACTGGATGAAAGCGATGTCACTGAGTGGCAGAACAGTTGTCTTCCCACCCGTTCGGTTATGGTTGACATGGCGCTGGTTCCCCTCTATGCACTCATTACGGATGATTATGCCCGTCAAGTGCTGACAAACTACTATAAGTTAAAATTATAAAACGTTAGAAATATACGTCTCTGCGTGAATTACAAAGTGTATAAGATGAAACGAATATATTACTTGCTCCTTCTTGTTGGTGTGCTTGGAATGGCATCATGTAGCAGTGATGACCCGGAAGACACGATGATTATGCGTGCTCCAAGTACATCTGGTACTGATGGTACTGACGGGCAGGGTTCGGGAAGCTATGTCTCTCGACTGCTGGCTCCTCCGGGCTATGAACGTGGCGTGGGTTATTGCTATGCCACAGGTGCAGAGTATCTGGAAGGAGTGACATTCAATATCTTCAACCTCAACTATCTGGACTCTATCCAGTATGTTAAGGGTCTGAACCTCGTCAGCGATGACTATACTCCCTACAGTGAGGAGCAGGTCATTACTGGCGAGACACGCAGTGCCGTATCCAAGCAGTTGGCTATTTCGGCAAGTGTTGGTGCAAACTTCATCGTTGCCGATATCAAGGTGTCAGGAAACTACTCCAAGGGTAGTGTACAGGAGAGTGAGTCGGTGTTTGCCATGAAGCGCACCAAGCGTGTAGCATACAGCCGCGACCTCCAATACAAGAATGTCATCATGTACTACAAGGAGACTGGCGACAGTATGATTTTTGCACCAGGCTTCTATGCCGACTGGAAGAAACTGGAAGGCAACGGTGTCAACCAGGACGATGTGAGTAACCAGGATGTCCTCGACTTCGTGAACAAATGGGGTAGGGGCTTCGTGGCACGCTCATTCATGGGTGGCGTGCTGGAATATACGCTGCAGATTGACAAGTCAGCGCTCAGTACCAGCCAGAGTGTCGGTATGGCGCTCAATGCCAGTATCGGACTCATTGTCGGTGTGGAGGCATCGACGAGCGTGCAGACCGAGTCGTTCAAGAAAGTCTCGCGCGACCGCTACAATCTTGACATCCACGTTCGTGGTGGCGATGTACAGTGTGTCACTGAGGTGTTGTCTGGAGCGAAACCTTCACCCACCGGTATCAAGGAGTGGTTGGAAAGTGTCAACTTCCCACCAATCCCTGAAAGCGAACAGCTGAAGAAGTGTGCACTTACCGACGTGAAGATTGCATCTATTGCAAACCTCTTCACCGGAAAGGTGCAAGACCGTGTGAACTATGTTTTACGTACGTACCCGCAATAGAAAGAAATTGTGATTTTGGAATGAAGTACACCTTATTATATATTTGTGTAGCAATGGGCATGGTGGCGATGACATCATGCAGTTCTGACGATGATACGCCTGAGGTTGAGGTAGTCAAGGCCCCCGAGGTACCCGAGGTACCGGTCATCTCTCCTGGTCCTGAAAAGCCTACATCGTGGCTTGCCAATGCAAAGACTCCTGAAGAGTTGCGCGAAGTGGAGGAACTGATTGGTGCTGTTCGTGGTGCGGGCTACACCTATAGAGATAATTCCTCATACTGTGTCGGCACCGATATGGAGGTGTTCAACATGCGCGCACTGCGCACTATGGAAAAGAAGTACAGTACTACCTATCTCGTCGATGACTTCATTCCTTTCAGCGACCAGAAATTCTTCTATAGCGAAGACGTCAACGAACTGAAGAATCAGCTCTCGCTTGACATCGGGATTGGCTTCTCAGCCGGTGTGTTTTCCATGGACTTAGAGGTGGGCTTCAATAAGAAGAGCTTCTCGACAACGAAGAACTACTATTCACTTATGCGCTTGAAGCAGCGTTACTTCTCGCGTGAACTCAACTACTTGAATCTCCGTGAACAGGTAGCACATGCCGTTGCCAATTCACCGGCAGCTACTACTTATCCCAGTATCAATTCAGACTCATTGGCTAAGGTTGTCCCGATGTTCAAAGAGGCCTATGCTCCAGGTTTTGCACAGGTGATGCAGAAGTTTATCCGTAACATTCACGGTGCTTCTTCAGCATTTGCTGCCAGCGGACTCTGCCGTGAGTTTATTGAGGAGGTGGGTTCCGGTTTCGTGACCCGCTCCGTCTTAGGATGTTCGCTCGACTACTATAACACGACGCGCATGGACTCTGTCTCTAATTCGCTTGACGTGAAAGTAGCCTTGGAGCTGGCTGTTGCCATCAAGTTTATTACCATCAGTACCAGTGTCAGTGTCGACTATCATGATGCTGCTATGAAGTGTAGCCGCAATTCAGAGAGTCATATCACCGCACGCGGTGGTAATGTGGCACTTGTCACGGCATTCACCACTGGCCAGCAGGCTACGATAGACGAGTCGACGCTGAAGCAGTGGCAGTCGACAGTATCACCTAAGGATGCTGCACTCATTGATATCCGTCTGGTTCCTATCTATGAGGTTATCTATGATGCCAAGGCGCGCAATATCCTGAAGGGCTATATGGAGAAGTCATTACGTAACTACGAAGATGATTGATATGAAAACATACAATAATACCCGTCGAGTGGGAAATAGCATGCGAACAGCTATGAAGGGACTGCTTGGAATGGCATGTCTTGTGATGTCTTTGTGCGCTGTTTCCTGTTCTGATGACGTGATAGATGCAAGCACAGAACAAGCGCCCAGCAACACGCTGTCCAGGAGAGCCTATACTGATGAGCAGATTAAGGTGCAGCGTTTAGGATATGCCTACAATGCCGCCGGCAACGTGATGAACGACAGCAGTTTCTCAGCAAGCCCCGTCATCAACATGGAGCGTCTTCAGGCAGCCGAGAGTACCTTAGGCCCCATCATCAGCACTGATCGCCGCTACTATACGTCCATGGACATCTTCAGCGGTAACACGCTGGAGGAACTTGGCCATTCCGAGACCAAGTATACTATTGACGACAGTGAAGCCGTCGGCAGTGGTAAGTATTACCGCAATAACACAACGTTCTCCAGGACCACGTTCCACAACAGTTATAAGGTTCACATGTTCATCAAGCACATCATGGCCTCGATGACCATTGATGCCGGTCTGTTGCGCTGTCTGGAGGTGGACGACTTGAACGAAGCAAACAACGTGCTTGAGGCCGACTTCCGCCAAAAGGTAGCTGAGCTGGTCAGCAAGGGTGCAGACGCCATTACCGAAGCCGATGCTACAGCATTCTCAGAAAAGTATGGTACGCACCTCGTTGTGTCATCCAATCTGGGCGGTATGATTGAGCTGCAGATGCAAATCAACCGCGACTCTTGTGTGGAACAGGAGTACACCACCGTAACGGTCTCTCAGGTCATTCTTGGCAAGAATGTTGTCAAGACCGGACCCTCACAGAACATCAAGACCAGTATACCCGTCAATACCACTGAGTACGAAGGACAAATCAACGTCAAGGGTGGTAGGAGTGAAGACTGCGAAATGATGCACAGAACCTTCGACCATAAATCTGCCGAGGCACAGAAGCTCAGCGACGGCAACTATTATGAATGGGCAACCAATATCAGCATTGCCCCCGAGAGCTATAATGCCGCTTTCGTCAGCGGACGCTTCCTGCCGTATTATGAACTGTTTGAAGATCTCAGCATACGTCAGGTGATGCGTCAGGTATATAAGCTGTACATGAAGAAGGAAGCACCCACACAGGAAATTTACGAACCTCCCTATGGCGTCATGCCTGTTGCGAAAAATTACGGTCCCGACGTGCGCGTTGCCAAGCTGGGCGACCACAAGTCCTGCATCATCTGCGAGGAGTATGTTCCTTCCATTCGTAGCGACAAGCCCTGTATCGTAGCCTATCCGCTCATCAAGGGTGAAGACGGCAACGTACGTCCCTTCCTCTACTCCGGACTGTTCATCGGCGACAAGGAGCATCGTCCCGGACGCGTCATCTGGAAAGGCAGTGCATCAGTGTATACCCCTTCTGACAGTATCTTCTACGAGAATGACAGCGTCCCAGCTATCAAGCAGCTCTTCGATGAGAGTACCCATGCGTTGAAGAACGTCTATTTCTACTGGAATAACGTTCATCCGCAGCCCTGTCCTACGAAGACAGAGGCACCGCAGACATATACCTGTGAGGTTTTCTGCCTGCAGCCCGAGAAGTCAACGAGCCTGATTATCGACAACGGCTCGACCACTTATAATTATGTCAGCGAAAAGACCAAGGTATTAGCCGAACCGGTAACTTTTGCCAAGATCGCCAGCTACTTTTGGTCGGTACGTCCCGTGGTGCTGAAAACCGACAGCCTCCGCTCTTACTGGGATAGAGACACAATGTTTGTGCAATTCGCCAGAGACAGGTATGATGGCGTCACCTATAAGGAAACCGAAAGCAATAAGTATTCCTTCTGCCTGTTGGATGGTGGTGACAATATCAAGCGAGCAAAGGAAGAGACTAATGACGAAAATGGCGACAAGAGATGGATTAATGCCGTCAGCAACACGATGAAGGCGCTGAACCTGACTGACAAGGAAGGTAATACCTACCTGCCCAGCGTGCAGGAGGCAAAGAGTATCACCAAGATGCTAGGAAATCGCATGAGTGTCTTCTACAGCCACGACTTCAATGGTCGTAATATGCTCGGACTGGACTGGCCTACTGGCTACTGGGCTATCGCACATCCCAAACAGCCGACTATGGCAAAGACCTTTGAGCAGTTAGACAAATCGGGAATGCCCATCGTCGTTAACGATGCGGGCCAGGCACGTATCTTGCGTCTCAGTGGTTCGGGAACCGATCTGACACTGGAGTATCCGGAGTATGTCAAGTCATTCAACTACTCCGATCAGGACTTCTTCAAGTTCTTCCCTATATATATTACGATAGACAAGTTTTGATAATTAAGTATTATGAGCAAGCATAACGACATAAGACGGACAAACGCGGTAATAGGAATGCCGGTGAAGTTGCTGTGTGCAGCAGCGTTCATCCTGCAGTCCTCGCTGTTCACCTCCTGTTCTCGTGAAGACGACCTGATAACGGCTGTTGAGGAATACGACCCTGCCAATGCCTACGGCGACTATGATGAGGCCCACTGGAGACGTGTACATGCCGCCCAGCGCCAGGCATATATCGGTGACCTGTATCGCAGCTACGGTGTAGGCTACGGCTATAACGGCACAGGAAAGTACAGCAACTACGACGAGGTGCGCGACCGTGTCATCGACATGTCGGTTATTCAGCAGTACGACGAGGAGCACGGTTCTACCACCCTCGTTGACGATATCTCTCCGTCGTCTTTCCACCATGTCTATAGCGGCACGGATGCTATGACCATCTGTGAGAAGCTCACGCGCAATTCGTCCGTGAAGGTCGACATGGTGCTCTTCCAGTCAGAAGTCAAGACGACCTACAACAAAACCGATATGACGAGCAATGAGTACGCCTTCTGTACCATCTACGACGGTCTGAGCGTGGCATCGCGCCACATGGAGCCCTACGACCTGTACCATATCGCCCGCGAACACCCCGAGGCACTCTCTCCTGGTTTCCTGCGCTATCAGCATCTGGCGTCAGCGGCGCTTAAAGAGCAGAATAACACCGAGGCCATGCGCATCATTCAGAACATGCTGCAGACCTACGGTACGCATATCATCTATCATGCCAAGTTGGGCGGCAAACTGAAGTTCAACACCACGATGAACCGCCATGTCGTCGACTCCCGTAATTCTGTGGACAAACAGGCTGGCGTCTCGTTCCTCTATTGCATCGGTACCAAAGAGGGTACGAATACAGAAGACTGGGTGGTCAATACACAAGAAGACCGTGAAACCCACATCGAGGCCCTCGGTGGCAATAGCGCCCTCGCGCTGGAACTGGCAGGAATGCATGACAGCAGTGACATGACCAAGAAAAGCGAGGTTGTTGACAAGTGGTTCAAGTCGCTGAAGTTTACCCCTGGTGGTGACAGGGACGACAATAATGTGGAACTGATTGATATCAAAGTTGCTCCCATCGCCGACCTCATCGTGGACGAGAAGGTGGCAGCGCTGTATAACCTGATGGTAGGCAAGAATGTCATCTATGAATCTGATGTCATGCCACGTGCCAGAAATCGGGTCTACGCCAAGGTTCCTACTTCCGCACTCAGACTTACTGACCTTTCCTCTACCAACAAGGTTGTCGTTAACAATGAGATTATCGGTGAGGTGGTCAATGAATATGTCCATAACGTGGAATATTCCGTGTTCTATCCTACATTAGGTGGTAAGATGGCTCGTGAGGGACTGGGTCGCCGTTGCAGCGACGATAGTTTGTTCACCATCACGTGGCAGTATCTTCCCGGTGCCGAGCAACAGGCTAAGGCTTACGTCACTCCTTTGGTACGCCTGAACTACGATGACTACATCTATTATAATGATGGCGAAATAGATATTGCACCCATCGAGAAACAGCGTAACTACGTTATTGCTGGCGACATCAGTAAGGCTGCGCTGTATATGTGGAACGACACCTGTGTTACCAATGTGAAGATTGGCCCTTACTACCTGCATCAGGGTGTAATGGCTAACACCAGTGGAGACAAGTCTGCCATGAATACCATCCGCACCCTGCTCAAGGATGTGCCTGTGGGCTATGAGGTGGCTCAGACGACGAAGCTCAACAAGATCATACAGTTTATGTACAAGTCGGGCGAGGTGTTCGGTCCCAAGCGCATTGAGCAGAACGACGTGCCGCCATTTTTCAGTTTTAAGCGATTCATCGTAAAAGACGACGATACGAACCAGTATGGTATTTTCCGACTGGAGCCTGGCGACGACCATGTCATCAAGATGGATAAAGAGATTATCGGTCAGGCCTTGCTCATCCGCAAGCCGGATTTCGAACATAAGTAGACGTAATTTGAAATAAGTATCTTGAAATATGAAACAAGCTCTTTTCACTATCCTCTTTTCACTATCCGCTTCCGCAGCCATGGCTCAGGGCATGGTGACGGATATTAAGATTGTGGCTGTGCAGGAATGGGACAGTCTTGCCCCTCAGGCCTCAGGCTATAGTGGCGCAAGCAGCGAAGACCTGGATTTCCGCAAAGGTAAAGGTGGCGGCTATGTGTTTGCCCTTTCTAAGACCAGTAAGAACCCAGAGTTATATATTACTGGCGTGAGAGTGGAGAAGAGAACTTCCTATGGATTGGAGTTTAAAGTCGGGGAAGATGAGTACAAACCTGCTCCCTTCTTCCAGGCAGCTTCACGCAAGGACGGAGAGTATCGTGGCGGACTGAACGGTCGTAACTATTTAATTTATGGTGGTAAATACCCTGAGCAGGATCACGTCTATTTCACGCGTAGCGGCAACAAGGATTTCAGCAGACGTGTGCTCGAGTCGATAGAAGTCAGGACCAGCAAGCCTAGTACGGGTGCTAACCAGACCCAGAGCGGTGGTCATGCCGGTGGCTCACGCTATTTCCTGTATACCTGGCATACGCATAACTCCCAATTCCGACCCATTGATGGGAGCATTCTCAAACACGAGCATTACTGCGGTATTAAAGGATGCGGACTCACATTGGAAGAGCCCCACCGCTTTGTCCAGCTCTACGGCAATGATGCGTGGATGCAATATACCAAGGCAGACACCCACGTCAATTGTGATTCAGTGCATTACAAGAAATGTATTGACTGCGGACTGGAGGTTACTGAACATCATAAGTTCGCAACCTATGTCTCAGACTGGGAGAACCACAATCAGCGTTGTCTGACGTGCGACTATGTCATTCAGGCAGAGCACAAGCAGTTTGGCCAACAGAAGCTGCCCGTTGACGATCACTATCACATGATTTACTGCGGCGACTGCGGATTCCTCAAGAAACTCCCTCACTCGCTGGGACGTCGTTCCGTAGTGCGGGAAGACTGCGAACACGCCGTAGTGAAATATACCTGTGTCCAGTGTTTCCATGAAGTATGCTTTGATGAGCCTGGTGCGGGTCATTCCTTCGATGACAACGGTTTCTGCACCAACATGCGGTGTCTGCATCCCTATCAACGTCCCGCTGTGGAGTATTCCCAGAATGGTAAAGACAGTACCTATGTCATCAGGTCCTTCGGCAATCTCTACTGGGCTTCCGACTATGTCAACAACCGTCGTCCCAAGGCCAAATTCCGACTTGACACCGACCTCATTGCCACTGATTATGTGACGTTGCCTTGGATTCCTATCGGCACTAATGACAGCACGGCATTCGAAGGAACCTTTGACGGTAACGGTCACGTCATCACGATGCTCCAGACAGAAGAACCTGTAGCAGGCTGTGGCTACCGCGGACTCTTTGGTGCCATTGGCAAGGGTGGTGTCGTCAAGAACGTGGCACTTGCTGCCTGCAACATGCGCGGCTGGGACAATATCGGTGCCGTGGCTGGCGTCAACAACGGAACGATTGAAAGATGCTATGTCGTCTCTTCGAGCATGAGTACCATCGGTACCGGCATGAACCTCGGCGGCATCTGCGGTCTGAACAGAGGTACTATCTCCGGCTGCGTCACGGAGCGTGACGTGTGGGTCGGCGGTGCGCGCGACTATGCCGGCGGCATCTGTGGAACCAACGAAAATGGAACGCTGTTGGGCAACATCACCGAGGCCATCTGCGGCAGCGGAACAGATGCCACGTTGCCGGAAACGGCTTCAGAGAATTGACAATTAAGAATTGACAATTGAGAATAGAAAGAGATATGGGCAAGAAGTTTTTTTATATTTTTACCGTTTTGTTATTTTCCCTTTCCGCTGCCAGTGCAGCTACAGATACGGAAGGCAAGCAACTGTTCCCTCTGATGGGTGGCACTACAAGTGATGGAATTGTAGTGTCCGAGCCTCTGTTAGACGGTTTCCAAGTGACAACGGACAATATGTTAAATGTCGTAGAAACAGTCGCGAAAGCCACTGCGATATTCACTGTCACTGTTCCTGACGGAAAAGTAGCTGTTCTTGAATATTCGGGAATTGTCAAAGCCATGAAGCCAAAGGGTGCTAAGGTCCGTAACCCTCAAACTTTTTTCTCTGTGAGATATGATGACAAATTGGCCAAACACCATAAAGAAAAGGCTAAAATAGAAATTTGTTCAGAGTTTATCCGTATTGGTGAAGGAAAGCATACTGTCATTCTTGAAGGCAATTGTACTCCAGAGCCATGTATCTTGGGAGGAACCCTTAATCCCATCTATATTCATATCCATGATTTCACCGAACCGAAATTGTTGCGTGAACCCATCTGTGGTCAGCCTGGTATCATCAATTCCAAATGTATCATCTGTGGCATCGACTCCACACGCAGGATTGCTCCTAAATACCAGGCGCATGTTCTGAAAAAGAATGCTACCACTAAAACCAGCTGTATGTCCAATATTGGCTCATTAACCTTCTGTGAGCAATGTCCTTATAGTGAAATAGAGCGCAAAGACAGTATCGTAGGTCATGATTTTGACGAAGACGGCAGGTGCCGTGAGTGTAAGTTGCGCAGACCTAAAAGCAATGCTGAACATTCGGTATACGAAATCTATGAAGCCAGTGAACTGCGTGTTCTGTCAGAGCTGATATCTTTAGGCATCGTTCCCGGCAACATCGGTATTGATATCAAGGCAGACCTGATATTCAGTAGAGATACAACCATGACCCCATTAGGCACCTTCGAGCATCCGTTCCAGGGCGTACTGAATGGCAATGGTCACCGTATTCGCGGCATCTCCAATTGCTTCCAGGGTGTTGACTGCCTGGGGCTTGTGGGCGTAGCCAAGGGAACCCTTACGTCACATGCGGTCATTGCCAACCTCATCTACGATGCTGAAAACACGATGAAGGGTACAGCCTGTGTAGGCGGTATCGTGGGCTATGCAAGCTGTTGCGACATTGTCAACTGCGCCAGCTTCGGAGCACTGGAAGGCTTGAATTATGTCGGCAGTATCGTTGGATATGCCGATCAGTATGTCAGCTTCCAGAATTGTGCGTCAGTATCTTCTATCAGGACACAAGGCAATTGGAACCCCATGGCATGCGGTCTGCCCCACGGACGCATCCTGAACAGCTATGGTGCTGCCACTAACAGCCTGGGTGGTGCTGTAGACGAGTTGGCTACCACGACATTCCGTCATTGTTTCACCACGATGGGCAGCGATGAAGGACTCACCTTCATCAGTCCTGACGTCATGTCGTCCTACAACATGGTTGAGATGCTTAATCAGCAGTCTGAATCACCAGCCTTCGTGATGTCAGAGAATGATGCCTACCCGTTGCCGGTGGTCAACACTACCATTAAAGCTATGCCCAATGCTGATATCCCCACCAAGTGGAAAGCCATACCGCGCCGTGTCATGTTGGGCGACGTTACGGACGGCGGCTATGTGAAGAGTGAGAAGGATTCTCAGATAGAGGTTTACGGTGGCTATGTCGATGAGACAGCTACTGCCGCTTTAGGTATGACCTTAGAAGAGGTTGTCAGAAAGGATTCCGTTCAGTATGACGATTTCGACCGCGCCTACATTCTGACATGCAGTGTCGACAACGGGGATTTTGAAATGTTCGAACCCATAAGCGGAGGAAGCATGCAGGACTTTGAGTCTTATATGCTCGCACCCGATTCTACTTATCTTAAATACACGCGATACTATGTTTCGGGTGAGAATGTCAAGCCCGTGACGGAAACGATTGATGACTGGTCTGGACCGAATGAACAGATTGATGAATACGATATAAAGGACGGTAACTATCGTCATGTGTCGCATATCATCATCGAGAACGAAGATAAAGTTACCTATCAGGAGAATGTCGACGGCAGAATGATGACAACCTGGAGTCTCAAGACCGTATACAACGAGTCGGGCGAAGCCGTAGCCATAGAGACGTATTCGCATAATCATAATACAGGTGAGACCCGTCTGGAATATCGTTATGAATATGACTCAGATGACTCAAGTGGCTCAGGTGACTCAAGTGGCTCAGCATCCCCTTACTATGCAGAATATGTGGACGAGGCAACCAATACCATCCACATTGTCTTTAATGATTTGCAAAGCAATACTAACACTGTCATCTCCCGTGAGCATTATATCCTCTCTGCCGACGACCAGTATCTCCGTGAAATCCGTACGGAAAAGATGATTGACGGTAAGCCCTACCTGATTGATGGCATGTACTTCGTCTACAACGACGACGGTGACCTTCTCCAGAGTGTGGCTTACGGTCCTGAAGATTCTGACGACCTTGAGAGTGATTTGCGTGCTTATCAGTATATGGAGTATCTTGGTATATGGAAGACTGATCCGTATCCCACGGCTATCCAGATACCTACGGTGGAAAAGCCGTCTATTGACAAGCAGAAGGACTATACCGTCTACGATATTCAGGGCCGTGTGGTTCGACGGGTGACCAATCTGCACGATCCGTTCAGCGGTCTTCCCAAGGGACTCTACATCTATCAGGGTTCCAAGTATCTTAAAAGGAATTGAGAATTGATAATTGAGGATTGATAATTAATATGATGAAGAAGTTTCAGTTATTGACAGCCTTGATGCTGTTGGTTTCGGTCAGTGTGTGGGCAGAAGAACCACCAAGGTTTAATGTATCAGAAAGTGCGACCAACCCCATGGAGAACGGGTCAATTAGTATTCCCGACCAGAGTAACATAGTTGGTAGTACCGTGACGGTCTATTGTAAACCGGAGAAAGGCTATGGCATGTCGAGAGGTGTTTACTACGCCACTCGTAATGCCAATGGCGGTCTCTCTGCCCCCATGTTGGCAGTAAACAAGAGTACCTATCCTGATGATCGCGGCAATAGGACACAGCGATTTCAGTTTGAGATGCCCGCAGCTGACGTAGAGGTGTGGGCATACTTTGTTCCTCTGCGTACGATGAAGATTCATCAGTCCAAGGATGCCAAGAGCAAGTTAGTGCCGAGGTATGGTCTGGTCAAGGAAGAAGACGACTATGCTTTGGTACAGAATGTACCCACCAAGCCCATCATCCTGAGGTCTGTTCCCGATACTGTCAGGAATGATAATGGCTCTATCAAGATGATCTACGAGCTGGTCGATGCTGAAATTACCAATATCAATCCGAGCTATTGCTTTAAGAGTGCGGACTCCATCGTGATTTACATGCCCAACTCAGCTGATGATGTGCATGTCACGCCCATCTTTGGCCAGCAGAATTATAAGTTCGATATAAAGGGAGACACCACCTACGTCAAGGTTGCTTTGGGCAATGAAGCCCCGAAGGCACGTGAAGAGGTCGATGTCATCCTGACCAGTGCGGCAGGTTATATTCCTAAGGACATCAGTTTTACCGGTTGCAAGTCATCGTGGTTGAAGGAAAAACCAGTGCGCCTGTCTGATGGCAAGTGGAAAACCATCTATCGCTGCAAGTTCGACTTGCAGGATGTTACCCTCTTTGTCAACCATGAGCGCGTCTATTCCTTCAGTGTCAACGACACCAAAGATACCAAGCGCGTAAAGACATACATCCCCGAGATGATTGCCGGCTACCCGGGTGTCGCCCGCGATGGACAGCAGATTCCCGTGGTGTTTATGATGCCTAAGAGTTACAGTGTCAAGTACAATGTGAAGGGACTGGACACAAAACCGCTGCCTTACCATAATGCACTGAGAAACAGTTTCGCTGATGAGGGCCTGAACGGGTGGACTGATGAAACCCCAGACAATGGAAATCGTCTTCCCGTTGCTGTATTTACCGATTCCATCGGCAACAAATATTGGCGTACCAGCGGTATCAACAAGATGTCGCAGACCGTGGACATCAGCACCTACGCTTTCCCCGATAATACGAAGAAAAACGGCAGGTTGAACGTTGCAGCCATTGCCAGCATCAATCCCTACGGTGCCTACACTGCAAAGGTCAGCATCGTTACGGGAGGTAATGGCAAATCTGAGTCCTTGGTTGTTGCCGACATTCCCGGAAAGGTGCAGGATTGGGTTACCGAACTGAAGGTAGGCACGGTCGATGCCACTGCCACTGAGCTGAAGCTGCTGGTGGAGGGACAGGCTGATGACGAGAACAAGCGCAGCTACACCGGTCCTATGTTTGACGACCTCTGTCTGCTGCTTCCCACGGAAGAGCAGTCCATCAAGAATGAAAACGTCCTTATCTTCACCATGAAAGAT
>Ga0310691_10002720_pt1 | contig 22585 bp, 25 predicted proteins | sample 176DNAGHGlowgp2_FD_203887 | JGI IMG/M metagenome (GOLD analysis project Ga0310691, IMG submission 203887) | Sheep rumen microbial communities from Palmerston North, Manawatu-Wanganui, New Zealand - 1766 DNA GHGlow gp2 (v2) (version 2) | ecosystem: Host-associated > Mammals > Digestive system >...
TAATCCGGATAGTTGCAGGTTCCCTTCATGACTATCAGTGAACGTATCTTTAAGATCATGGATGAGAAAGGAATATCTCAGATCGAGTTCTCCAGACTCACGGGGATATCACAAAGCACCATAAGTGACTGGAAGCGCAAAAAGACCAATCCCGGTGCCGATAAGATAATGGCGATATGTAAGGTACTGGATGTAACTCCATATGAGATCCTTTCAGATATGACGCAGGAAGCAGGGCCGGATTGTCTTTATGTAAGTAAAGGTACCGAGAACTACAGTTTTCTTGTTGAGATCGATTCATTGAACAGTCAACAGAAGGAAAGACTAAAAGGATACTTGAGCGCTATTAAAGAGTAATTTATGATATAGAACCCGTTGAAGTAAATTGACGGGTTCTATATTTGTGATATAATATCGTAAATACGATAGAACCACGAACAAACGAATTATGGACTGAGGGAGTAATATGATTAACAGAGATCTCGATGGCATTTACTTTAGGGTTAAGCGTGATGACAGGTGGCAGAATATATGCTTTTCAGATATGACCGATGAAGAGATAGACACAATTATAGGGGAGAGAGGTTCTGATTGGTGGAAGGCGGTTGCTTTGCATCTGAAGGAGTGTATTAACAAGATAGGTGAGGAATTTGATATCAGGAGTTTAGACAGTGAATAATGCGGATAATAGAATAATAGTTGTTAATGAATCTATGTTGAAAGAAAGGATTCATGTTATCCGCAGTCAGCGGGTGATGCTGGATTTTGATCTGGCTGAGATATATGGTTATTCTACCAAGGCATTCAATCAGCAGGTTAAAAATAACATTGACCGGTTCCCGGATGATTTTAGATTTCAATTGTCAAGGGAAGAAGTTAATTTTATCTTGAGGTCAAAAAACTTGACCTCAAGTTGGGGAGGTTCACGTTATCTTCCTTATGCTTTTACAGAACAGGGGATATATATGCTTATGAGTACCCTCAAGGGAGATCTTGCCGTAAGTCAGAGTATTGCCCTTGTCCGTTTGTTCAAGGCAATGAAAGACTATCTGATCGAGAATCAGACGCTCCTATTACAAAAGAATTATTTTGCTTTGGTGGATAAGGTTGAAGAGAACTCAAAAGAGATAAAGGAAATGCGTGAATCTTTGGTTTCCAAAACCGATCTGTCTGATTTTATTAAACTATTTGATCAGGGTTTGAGTAACGAGGAAATCCTGATCCTTGACGGACAGCCGTTCAAGGCAGATGAGGCATATCAGAAGATATACAGGAGTGCCAAAAGCAAAATAATGGTTATTGATGATTATATCGGGACAAAAACACTGCATCACTTGGCACATTCCAAGAAGAACGCAAAGATCACGATCATCAGCGACAATGCAGCAAGGCCAGGATTAAGGCTTTCAGAGTATAATGATTATCTGACCGAGAATCCGGGAAGAACGATTACGTTTCTTCAGTCACTGCATCGTTCACATGACAGGTACATAGTACTTGATGAAGGCACAAAGGATATGAAGGTATATCACTGTGGAGCATCAAGTAAGGATGCAGGGAAGAGAATTACAACTATTACTAGGCTTAGTGATATTGATGATTACAAAACAACGGTCAGATCCATGCTTGGGAATCCGGTTCTGCAGTTGAGATAGCTGGTCTCCACTCCGGTAACAGTCGAATACGAGTAATAATTGTTCAAACCCCAAACACGTTATCCTCTCGGGGGCAAATATGAGTCTCTTGACGGGATAGAGAGTTAAGAGAGAACCAAATAAGACCTTGTGACACCTTAAATGGTGTGCAGGGTCTTTTTTTAGAGCCGATTTCTCTTAAAGGGACTGACATTACAGCCGTTGATATATATAAAGATCATTATTGGGATTCGTTTATATTTAGTTTTTTGAAGTAAAAGATTAAATTTACCCGTGATCAAGACCATGATATTACTTTTGATATAGCAAGCGTTTGATTACAAGAAATGAATTAACATCTTTCGCCAACAAATCACCAACAGAAAGGTTGAAAACCATCCAGAATAGATAGAATATGGATAATATGGCCACAAGATATTGTGTTTTCAAATGAGACCAAACACAATATGCAGAGAACGGTAAAGAACTCGAATAATGAAAAACCCTGGAAACGCCCGTAAATAGAGCGTTTCAGTTTTCTTCGCCAACATTTCGCCAACAAGAATCGGCTATTTGCCATTATTTTAAGATCCCTTATAACACTTTGAGCATGTTATAATTGAGGGGCAGCGAAAGCTTTTTCAACACTATTTTAATTGTAAAGCGAAGATAATGAAGACGTTGAAGTTCAAAAGAGCGAGCACAGTCCTTATCGTGGTCAATACGATACTGTTATTCTTTGCGGCTGGTATGCCCAAGATCTATACAAGTGAGCACCATTTTGGCGGTTACATACCACTCCACTATTCGCAAGTGTATGTTCCCATTAAGGATATAGTAGTTAAGGACAAAGAAGACAGAGATATCAAGCTCACAAGCGACATGCGTATTGGCGTATATGATATTTATTCCGATTTGGATAATCTTGAAATGGATTGCTTCAGTGCTCAAACGCAGATCGACGGTCTTTATGTTGAACTGGATATAACAAGGGAAGAAATCCATGATAATACGCGATTTACTGACATAACCAAGCAATATAAAAATGAGCAAAACGAATTGATTAACAAATCAAGAGAAGAAGGACATAAGGCGTTTATCGAATATATGCACAAGCAGCATTTATGGTTCCTTCACCCTGATATGTATATTATGAATTATGCAACAGGTTTGATTGTATCTGTTTTTGTGCTGCTAATTATGCTTCTGATATATAGAAAACAGCACTATTTATTTCTTACGATAGCTACCTCGTTGCTAATAGTGTTCGATATGTATACGATCGTTCATTTCTACGTTGATCCGGTGTTTTGCCATTAAAACCTGAAATCATCGCAAATGTGTTAATTATAATGGCATGGTGTATAATAAATATATCGAACCTTGATAATTGAATAGATACCTTGTTACACACATGATTGGTGCACAAGGTTTATACTATTCAATAAGTCCATCTGTGGTAAGCGGCGGGAAATCTTGTAAGGGGCATGATTGTTCCCAAATTGTTCCCCAAAAATCCGGAAACGAAACGGAATACAAAGAATAGATGGATTTTTGCCACTAGATGTTGTGTTTATAAAACCTAACAGACACAACATATAGATGTCCGCATAGAGTACGAATAATTTCATATGTTCAAAACCAAAACACTTTATCCTCTTGGGGGCAAAAGAAATTAGCCTGACTGGATAGAGAGTTAAGCGAGAACCAAATAAGACCTTGTGACACCTTAAATGGTGTGCAGGGTCTTTTTTATCCCTATATATCTGGTTTTGGCGGGATTTATGGGGAAAAAGAGAGAGTTAGGAAGAGCAGACGGCGACTTGTCCTTGTCGGCGTCTGCGAGGATAAAGAGGTTTAGGTCGACGGAAAGTACTATTATTTCGGTCCTGTGATGTATACAAATGACTCCTACTATGATGAAGCGACCGACACCAAGCACTTCTTTGGCAAGTCAGGTGCGCGCAAGCTCGTAGTTAAGAACTATAGCAAGACATCGACTGTAGACTAAAACTCTAAGCTTTCTGTAGTTTAAGCATCAACGGCCGCCCTCTCCGGAGGGCGGTTTTTGATATAGTATTCACAGGGATCAGGGAAAAAAGAGGATAACAACTCTGATCCTGTGATATATTTAAAGCATCGGTTCAACAGGAGATTAGGAAGGAGGGTCAGTTAATGTTACAAATGAAGAAGATCGCAGTATCAGCGGTGACGGTGGTAATGGCAGTAAGTGCGCTGCCGGTAACAACCTTTGCTGCACCCCACCAGAATGAGTGGAACCAGAAGAGCGACGGCAAGTGGTATTACTATGACTATTACGGCAAGAAGGTCAAGTATGATTCCGCTCCGTATTATGATACCGGGACGGGAACAACTAAGTACTATGTCCTGAACAGCAAGGGTGCGCGAGTCACATCCACGGGCTGGTATACGACCAAGTACGGGATGACAAGTTACTACAACAAGGTCAAGTTCACCACCAAATACTATCTGAAGTCAGACGGCTCATGTACGACCGGCTGGAAGAAGATCGGCAAGAAGTACTACTATTTCTATTCTGACGGCAAGATGGCTGCATCCACTTCCGTTTGGAGCAAAGACGGGACGAAGCTCTATGTTGTAGGAGCTGACGGTGCCAGGATCACAAAGAAAGGCTGGTACCAGCTTACATATAAGTATCTCAGTTCATCAAGCGGCAAGGTTATTAGTGACAAGTACTGGTATTTTGTTAAGACAGACAAGACTGCGGCAACGAAGATCAAGAAGATCGGCGGCAAGAAATATCTCTTCAAAGATTCCGGAATACTCGTCCAGAACGACTGGTATTCTTTCCGTAACAAAAATGACGAGTTGGAGTACTATGCAGCAGATAAGAACGGAAAACTGCTCACCAAGAAGGGCAAGAATACCATTAACTACAAGAGTGTCCATGAGGGCACAGACTATGTTGAAACACGCAACATAAAGAAGGTGGTCTACGTTACGGAAGGCGGTAAGCTCCGTTTGGGTCTTAAGAAGATCAAAGGCAAGTATTATTATTTCGGTCCGCAGATGTACAGACAAACTTACTGCACGGTCGACGGCGTGAAGTACTTTTTCGGCAAGACAGGTGCAAGCACGAAGGTGATAAAACTTGATGCCTGACGGGGAAGCAGGAAGGAGGAAACGATAAATGTCACATATTAAAAGATTATCCGCTCTTGGTATGACGCTGATCATGACAGTAGGCATGATCCCCATGACTTCCCTTGCTGCAACCCACAGGAATGAGTGGGTCCAGAAGAGCGACGGCAAATGGTATTACTATGACGAGAACGGTGTCAAGGTCAAGAACGAATCCGTGCAGGATCCTTCAGACAAAAAGTACTATGTCCTGGACACCAAGGGCGCACGTGTAACCGCGAAAGGCTGGTACACGGCAAAGTACAGGTACAACGAGACCTACGAAAAGACAAATTTCACCACAAAATACTACATCAAGAGCGACGGCTCCTGCACGACCGGCTGGAAGAAGATCAAAGGCAAGTATTACTTTTTCGACTATGTAGGCGAAATGCGCAAGAATGAGTCAGCCATTAAGACCGTAGACGGTGTAGACAAGCGCTACCTCCTCGGCAGCGACGGCACCCGCATCACCAAGAAAGGCTGGCATCAGGTAACGTACAAATACTTATACTATTACGGCGAAGTCAGGAGCACTAAGAATAAGTACTATGTCAAATCCGACGGAACAGTTGCAACAGGCATCAAAAAGATCAAGGGCAAGAAATATGTCTTTAACCATGAAGGCGTGCTGACCAAAAACTCTTATGCTTCCAAGCACAATGCGGATACACGGTCATATTCTTATTATATGGCAGATAAGAACGGCGTGCTCATCACCAAGAAGGGCTGGCACACATATAAGTATGACTATCCCAGCAAGGGATACGCCTACAACAATTCAACCAAGGGAACCCACAAGGTGTATATCGGTTCCGGCGGAAAGCTGGTGACAGGCCTCCGGGAGATCGACGGCAAGTATTATTACCTCGATCCGTATGCACGGAAAAACACCAAGTATACGGATCCTGATACAGGGATCACATATTTCTTTGGAAAGTCAGGTGCGTGCACGAAGACGTATCAGACGGATGCTTGAGGTGTATTAGTATTAGAAAGGTGAGTGAGCCGGCCTGATGTGGTGAACATCAGGCCGGTTTTGATTTGGTGGGTGGAGGAGTTTTGGAGGGTATTACTTACTCTCAACTTTACGGATCTCAATTCGAGGCCTTTATTTGACTGTGTAAATATCAAGAAAATTTGATGAAAATGAACAAAAAATAGCCCTTTTTTGACCCAAAAGTCTCACGACCCCCTCAAAAGTCTCAATTTTTGGGGGTAAAATCAACAAATTATTGTTTTCTGTTGCACCCCGTGTGTATTCTAATAACAAAGGGGCGTGATATTATGTTCTTATCATTTGAGCAGGCAAAGATCAGGTTGAGGTATCTTGAGAAGAGGCTGGAGAAGCTGCCGAAAGGGAAGGTGACGGAAAGGGTTGAGCACGGTAAGAAACGTGAGCTAGTGTGGATACGTACATATCCTTATGCACCCAGTTATAACCGGAGATACTACTACACGACCAAAGAACCGGGCATCAGCCTGATGACTAAAGTTGTTGAATCCAGTAGGATAGAGACTGAGATCCAGGAGATAATCGAGCGGCTAAGGACTTCCAGAGATGAAGTTCGCTGTGTTTCCAGGATAAAGCGCCGTAATGAGCCGGTCACGATGAACCGCAAGTTCTTTGATGAACTGAAGAAGATCGAGGATAGCAATCCATATCCCAAGACGAATCCGGTCGAATATAATGGCATCCTATTCCGCTCAAAAGGCGAGATGCTGATTGCGCAGAAACTTGATGAGCTGGGACTGGAGTATTCGTACGAGTCTCGGCTCAATATCGGCAGAGATGTCTATCCGGATTTTTCCGTGTATATCCCTGAGATCGACAAGGTGTTCTTCATTGAGTTCATGGGTGGCTTTGGCAACTCTGAATACAATATGTCTTCAGGAAATAAGTTCTCGGATTATGCAAATTACGGATATATCAATGGCCGCGATATCATATTTATCTGTGAGACTGATGTTAACAAAGCTGATGTCGAACTGCTTGAGGCACAGATCAATGCGCTGATAATGGCGAATACAGAAGTGAGGAAAAAGACTTCCTAGCAAGACCCGCATATTATCCTAGCATTGCTAGGAAGAATTGCCTTTTTGCTAGGACTCATAACAAAATCAACTTTTTTCCTAGCATTGCTAGGAAAAAACGGTCGATTTGCTAGGAAATACCGAGCCGTGCCATCAAGCCCCCCACTGTGCAATCTGCAAACCTTCTCCGCCTCACCTCGTGCAGGTTGGCTAATCCCCGGCAACGGTCGAGTACGAGTGATCTTAAAACGCTTGGAAGCCCCAAAAATGATAAGTACCCTCTTTGCCAGACAACAGCAAGGAGGGTATTTTTGGTGCTTGAGAAGATAATAAAAACATTCAGGAGTTCTTTGCTTGAATGGTAAAATTACCTTGTCTGAGGGAGTGATCCCTTGATATAGATGATCATCAGTTAATAAGACAAAGCGAGGTATGAGGTCAAAATGAAAGTCTTAATCATTTATTGTCATCCAAGTAAAAACAGTTTCACACACGAAGTGAAAGAAGCTTTTATCAAAGGACTGGAGAGCGCAGGGCATTCATATGAGATATCAGATCTGTATTTAGACGGATTCAATCCCGTGATGTCGGAAAATGAGTATATAAGGGAAGGGTTTTATGATCTGGATGGTCCTGTAGCGGAGGACGTAATCTTAGAACAGAAAAAGATAAACGAAGCGGATGCGATCGCCTTTATTTACCCTGATTTTTGGACTTCGTCTCCTGCTATGCTAGAGGGATGGTTTCAACGGGTATGGACTTACGGATTTGCATATGGGGATAGACCATCCATGAAATGTCTGGAAAAAGCTTTATTTTTGATTACCATGGGTGGGTCATTAAAAGATGAGGTAAGAAGAGATCAGCTGGAAGCAATGAAGACAGTTATGGTTGGTGACCGGATCAGAAATAGAGCAAAAACCTGCGAAGTATATGCTTTAGATGAGATGACCAGAGGTTATGGTAATGATGCTCATAGGGATGAGAACGCCGGTAAGCATCTAAGGAAAGTATTTGAAATTGCAAAAAGATTATAAAAAGAGATCATTCTATAGACGGCTTGAAGATGCTTTCCCCCTTGTATGCGCACACTTTGTTAGCCTAAGCTAACAAAGTGTGCTATAATCACTGTGTCAGCAGATATGCAAGAATTATCAAACCGTTAGATGGAGGATCAAATATGCAGGAATCCGGTGAGATGTATCTTGAATCGATCCTGGTACTTTCACAAAAAGATGCGCCTGTAAGGTCTCTGGATGTTGCAAGATATTTGAATGTATCAAAGCCGAGCGTAAGCAGGGCCATGGCAATTCTCAAGCAGGTAACTATGTGGAGATCGACAGTCGTGGTTATATCACACTCCTGGAATCAGGGAGGCAGATCGCAGAGAAGATCTACGAGAGGCACGTAGTGCTAAGCAAGTTCTTTATCGCCCTCGGAGTCGACAAAGAGACGGCAGAGGAAGATGCCTGCCGGATCGAACACGTCATAAGCGATAAGACGTTTGAGACAGTAAAAAAGTATATGGCGGAAAAAGGAATACCCCTCAACAAATAAAGCGGAGCTGCCCCGGTCATATGATGAGACAGCTCCCGCCTTATTACTTAATGTGCATTTAAGTTATGTTGTTTATCCCTCAGTGATAGCACCGGCAGGGCATGTTGCTGAGCAGGCACCACAGGAAATACAAGCCTCAGCATCGATGTTGAACTGTGTATCACCCTGCGAAATAGCTCCTACAGGGCAACCTTTTGCAACAATTGATCATCCACGATTGTATTAATGACAGCAATTCAAACGGAGGGTTCTGAAAATGAGAAAGATCATCAAGACTGTTCTGGCTGTCATGGCATTTGCTGCCGTTCTGCCGGGAATGACTGCATGTAAGGAAGCTAAGGTTACTGTGATCAGTGCACCGGTGGGATATGTATCTGCCAAGGGTGATGCCGGGGAACTTCCGGATACCGGTACCATCGGAGGATATGAGTACAGTGTCCTGAAGCCGGAGACTCGTGGTCAAGGCATCAAGAAGAACAGGGGATATTATATAGACATTCTTGAAGAACTTAACTCCCCCTATCTGCTCTTTATCAGTATGGGCGAGAAAGGATCAGGCGGATATGAGATCAATGTATCTGATGTTTTAGTAAATGATCAGGGCGCAATGACCGTTGTAGTGGAAGAGACATCTCCTTCAGGTGAAGAGGTTACGGGTGAGATGACAGCCCCTTATTGCGGTGTTAAGCTGAAAAAATGTCCTGACGATATCAAGGTTATCGATATCTACGGAAATGAGTTCAGGAATCTCACTGCGGAATGAATTGATATTCACATATCAAAAATTTTGTATTTTAAGGTACAATCAATATATCAAACAGATCAGGTCACAAGACCTGAGAAAGGGGTTATGTTATGTTTTGTACTAATTGCGGTAAGGAAAATCCTGATGGTTCAGCATTTTGCAGCGGGTGTGGCAAGTCTTTCGGTGCGCCTGTTGCACAGCCAGTTGCAGAGCCAGTTGCAGAGCCTGTAGTGGAGGCTAAGCCGGTAGAGGCAGCACAGCCAGTAGTTCCGGTAGCGCCGGTCGTTCAACCCGCACAGCCTCAGCCGCAGCCACAGGCTAAGCCGCAGGTTCAGCCTCAGCCACAGCCTCAGGCTCAGCAGAGTTCAGGAGGTGTCTCATTCGGCCAGCACTTTAAGAACCTGTTCACGGCAGCGATCCATCCTGTTACGGGACCTGCATCCATTGCTCCCCAGTACAGCAGGGCAGGCAATGCCATCTTCCTCGCAGGCATCGTTGTCGTCATCTGCAGTCTTGTCGGAGGAGGAACGTCACTGTCGATCGACCTGTTCAACCTGGCTAAGCTCCGCAGCATCTATGGTGCAGGTTCATATGTCTCGGCGATCCTCAAGGATATCTTCTTCCCCATCCTCTTCTACGCTGTACGCGTTTTCGGATGTGCGGCACTCATGCTCCTTGCCGGTCTGATCGTGAAAGAGAAATGGTCTTTCCCCAGGCTTCTCGCGATCACTGCAATGTCAGTCGGTCCTGCATGGTGCGTAAACGATCTGCTCGGTTCATATCTGGGACTTATCCCTTACATCAGACTCGGTTCCCTGATCGCAACTGCTGCATATCTCTATTGCGTTGTAATGCTCTATGAGGGCTACAGTGCAGAGACGAAGCTCACAGGCAATAAGAAGGGCTTCGTTATCGTAGCAGTTCTGGCCATAGCCGGAGTAGTTGCGGGATTCTTCTCATTCTGACCGGCCGGATGATTCCTTAAGGAACACTCCGATCATCAGCATGTAGCATATAGTCTTCGGCAGCATCAGCATACCCAGTATGGGAAGTAGGGATGCTGCCACGGCAACAGGAATATAGAACAGGAATGACAAGCTAATGTATATCCATACACGCTTGAAGTTCCTGTTCTTTTTACGTGTGCGGTAATAGATGATGACGATGAGGATCCCGATCACCACGAAAGGGATATTGCGCCAGATCCCCCAGGATACGGAACTGCCTCCGCCCGTCCAGTCATTGCCCGGCAGCAGACAGATCACTGTCCTTAAGGCAGCAAGGAGCAACAGGACTGCCATGAATACCCGCTTCCTTCCATTGTCTTCCCAGGCAAAAAGCCTGGTATGAAGGAAGAACAGGAATACATAGAATATGGTCATTGTTATGGAAGTGACTAGCTTGCCGGTACCCAGCCAGGCAGTAAGATCACCCTCAACGAAATAATTCAGAACACGCGGAACAAGATGAAATGCATCGCCGGCCCCAAGGATCAGTGCGGAACAGCCCATGAGCCTGCCAACCGTATCTTTCCGCCTTATAAGTACGATCACTCCGCTGATGACCGCAAACAGGAGATATATGATATCAAACGTAGATTCACCGTACTTCATAACAGGTTGATTATAGCATAGGAATGAACCCGCCTGATACCATATAGTTTTCACTTTGTTTATATAAAAGTCTTTCTGCCGGAAGTAAAATAGAAGGGTGAGTTCTTCACTAAGAATTATGTCCATAAACGGAGGTGACCAAATGAGAGTCCTGATGATCAACGGAAGTCCGAGAGCGGGCGGCAATACGGGCATTGCCCTGAACGAGATGGTAAAGATCTTTGAGGCGGAGGGCATCAGCACAGAAGTTGTCCAGATCGGGAACAGGGATATCAGGGGATGCATAGCATGCGGTACCTGCCGTGAGAAGGGAAAGTGTGTTTTTGATGATGCGGTGAATGAACTTGCCCCGAAGTTCGAAGCAGCAGACGGACTTGTTGTGGCATCACCGGTTTACTATGCGTCCGCCAACGCCACGCTCATAGCCTGCCTTGACAGATTGTTCTACAGCACGGGTTTTGATAAGACCATGAAGGTTGGAGCCAGCGTGGTTGTTGCCCGCAGAGGCGGATTGTCGGCCACTTTCGATGAGCTGAACAAGTATTTTACGATCAGCGGCATGCCGGTTGCCTCGAGCCAGTACTGGAATAGTGTTCATGGCAGGGAGAAGGGTCAGGCTTCTGAAGATCTTGAAGGTCTGCAGACAATGAGGGCGCTCGCCAGGAACATGACTTTCCTCATGAAGAGCATTGCGCTCGGGAAAGAGAGATACGGGTTACCGGCGAAAGAGGAATGGCAGCCTACACACTTCATAAGGTAGTGCAAAAAGCAGGATCATAATTTTCACTTTGTTCAAACAAATGCCCTTCCCGCGGAAGTAAAATGGAAGGGTGGAGGTTTTCACTTATATAGATTTACGGAGGTGCGCTCTATGGCAAACAGAATCGTTCTTAATCAGGTATCATATCACGGCGAGGGAGCTATTAATGAGATCCCCGCTCTTGCAGCAGCCAGAGGTTTTAAGAAGGTGTTCGTAGTGTCAGATCCCGGACTTGTGAAGTGCGGAACGACGGCAAAGATAACGGATATCTTAGACGGTGCAGGCATCGCATATACATTGTTCGATGAGGTCAAGCCCAATCCCACGATCGAGAATGTCCAGGCAGGAGTTGCTGCGTTCAAGGCAGCCGGAGCCGACTCCATAATCGCGGTAGGCGGCGGATCTGCCATGGATACTTCCAAGGCGATAGGCATCATAATCACAAATCCCGAGTTCGAGGATGTAAGGTCACTCGAGGGAGTAGCTCCTACAAAGAATCATGCGGTTCCGACGATCGCAGTTCCCACCACTTCAGGTACTGCTGCAGAGGTTACGATCAACTATGTTATCACTGATGTTCAGAAGCAGAGGAAGTTTGTCTGTGTCGATGAGCATGATATCCCTGAAGTTGCCATTGTAGACCCTGTCATGATGCTGTCAATGCCGGCGGCTCTTTGTGCTTCAACAGGCATGGATGCCCTGACACATGCCATCGAGGGATATACGACAAAGGCTGCATGGGAGATGACCGATATGTTCCATCTCGAAGCAATAAAGCTCATTGCCGCTAATCTCCGCAAGTCTGTTGCAGGTGACCCGGAAGGACGCAAGCAGATGGCTCTGGCACAGTATATCGCAGGTCAGGGATTCTCCAACGTCGGTCTGGGTATAGCTCACTCCATGGCACATACCCTTGGCGCTCATTACGATACGCCTCATGGTGTTGCATGTGCCATGTTCCTGCCGATCGTAATGGAATACAACCAGGAATACACCGGTGAGAGATTCCGTGAGATCGCCAGGGCGATGGGTGTTGAAGGTGTTGATTCCATGACCCAGGCTGAGTACAGGAAGGCAGCGATCGATGCTGTCAGACAGCTCTCGGTAGACGTAGGGATCCCCGTGAAGAATGAGAAGATCCGCGAGGAAGATCTTAAGCAGCTGGCAGACGAGGCCTATGCAGATGCATGCCGTCCGGGCAACCCGAGAGATGCTTCCGCTGAGGATATGATCGAGCTGTACAGGAAGCTTATGTGATTGGATAGCATGATCGTTATGATCTGATAATGGGGCTGTCTCAGAAGAGACAGCCTTTATCATGGTGTGGCTTCGCAGGGGTGTCAGTGAGGGCTTCGCAAAGGTGTCCCGGGTGTCATATCTGGAACGGGCCGGGTTAAGGTTCAATGTGCAGGCAGACAAAAGCTCAAACTAGAACAGGTTAGATTGACAGTTCGTCTGCGCAGGCAGACAAAAGCTCAAACTAGAACAGGTTAGATTGACAGTTAGTTTGCGCAGGCAGACAAAAGCTCAAACTAGAGCAGGTTAGATTGACGATTAGTCTGCGTAGGCAGACAAAAGCTCAAACTAGAGCAAGTTAGATTGACGGTTAGTCTGCATATTCAGCAGATCACTCAATGTAACATCACTTACACTGACAGTTACTCTGCATATTCAGCAGATCGCTCAAGGTAGTGTGCATTTCATTGAGCACTTTACTGAAAGCGCAGCAGATCGCTCAAGGTAGTGTGCATCACATTGAGCACTTTACTGAATACGTTTCTCAAACGACCGGTATTGAACATGTTCCTTCAACATGTCCCTGCTGTCATCCAATACTATCCAATACAATCTAATCCCACCCATTCCACCCCACCCACCCCATCCCCCGGAAAGAACAGGATCCGGAAGTTCCGGCACGATCTTTGCAAAAATTAACATAGATCAATGCGCGCATTCCAAGCAACTGATATATTCTCCGCATGGAGGTGAACATCAATGGATATGACAAAACAGAATGCAAGGCGCGCACTTACGATCACAACGGTACTGACTCTTTTCGTGGCAGGGTTTGAGATCTACATGGCTTATGTAAACTACAAGCCCGGAATGAACTTTATCGATCTGGCCAGTTACGTAACTTCAAACAGGTATATCTATTACCTGATCCTTATCGTCGGAAACATGGTAATGCTTCCCGGTGCGGTGCTGTTATTCAAGGAAAACGGCTTGAGCATAAAGGAAGAGATATTTGGAAAACGATTAACAGGGAAGGTTATCCTTACCTCGGTCATTGCTCTAGCATTATCAGGAGCAACTGCTCTAATCCAGACCTTTGTCTATATGGGACAGACGGATCTGGCGTTCAAGGCTGAGAGGCCTTCGATAGGGATAACGGTCATGGGCGTGATCGCGCTCGGCCTGGTGAGCGGCATCGTCAAGGAAATACTCTTCAGGGGCCTGGCGAAAGTTTTCTGCGGCCCTGTCATGGGGGAGATGTGCTCACTGATACTTTTCAATGTGATGTTTGCCATGCTCGACTGGTATAACTTTGGATTTTCGTTCATTCTTGGTTTAATATGTATATGGGCATATAAGAAGACGGGACGTCTTATCGCGCCCATGATCGTACACGGAGGGATAAACATCATCGCTCTCGTCTATTTGATAGTGGTGACGGGATGATCATATGGATAAAGCATATCTGATAAAACAACTTAAGGATCTCTCTGACCTGTCCGGTCTCGGCTTACCGGATGAGGTCATAGAGAAGGTGATATCTTTCGCGAGGTTTAAGGTCTATTCCAAGGGCGAAGTCTTCGCCAGGACAGGGGATGACGCGGCAACTGCGGGTATAGTCCTGAGCGGCCTGGTAAGGAGTTACTATGTCGACAAGGACGGGAACGATATTACCCAGTCTTTTGCTTCGGAAGGAGGCTGGTGCATCGATTCCGGAATGGTAGGTTTTGACGAGATGCAGGCTAACTGGGAAGCGATCTCCGATGCTACTGTCATGCTCTTTGACGTGAGGGACATGAAGGATCTGATCTATGGCGACGAACAGCTGAAAGACAAATGGATCATGGTGCTCGAGAGCGGCATGAGGTATAAGATCTACAGGGAGAACGGATTCCTTACGGAATCTGCTGCCGAGCGATATATTGCATTCAGGAAGAGATATCCCAAACTTGCTGAGCGCATACCGCTCCGGTATATTGCGACATATCTGGGGATCACTCCCGAATCTTTGAGCAGGATAAGGGGCGCGATGAAGGAGGGGATGATCACAACTCCTCGATCCAGGTCATGAACCTGTCCAGGGTCCTGCTCTCACCCCGCTCAAAAAGGAAACATCCTGCGGTATACCACGAGTGAGTATTCCGCTTATCCTCGACCTCGTAGATCTCACACTTGTTGCCTACGGCTGCGGCCCTGTCCGCCAGGTCTTCAGCACACTCGAACCTGCACAGACCGTCATGCCTGCTCTGGATCAGGAGCATCGGGATATCACTTCTCTCCATGAGTGTCCGGGGCTCTGCCTGTGTGCGGTCGTAATCCTTCGCGAAAAGCATTCCCAATAGCATCTTTAGAGTCATCGACTGGTCCTTCCTGAAGCTGTACGGACCGCCGAACCCGGCATAGCTTATGATGCCTGAAGTATCTACGTCATATTCTTCCTGTACCTTTTTGCTGTAGCACAGGATGGATGACAGATGTGCTCCGGCAGAAGGTCCTGAGAGAACGATCCTGGAAGTATCGATCCCCTTGTCCTGAAGATACTTTATGGCAGCTTTGTAGGCTGCGCACACATCTTCTATCTGTGCAGGATACTTATTCTTTGGGGACAGCCTGTACCCGAGTGAGACAAAGCGGTAGCCTGCTCTTGCCATATTCTGTCCGACATAGTCGAAGAACTTCGGATTGCCTGCATTCCAGCCGCCGCCATGGACCCAGACAACTATCTTGTCACTGACAGGTCTTGCCGGTTCATAGTACAGAAGATACTGATCCTTGCTGCTTCCGTAAGATACGTATTCAGGCGTGAACTCCTTCTTTGTCCTGAACAGGAGTCTGTAGTATATCGGGTAATAGCTTAAGTTCTCTCTGATGTAATCGATCATGATATGAATCTCTCCACTTCGTCTGTCCACTGCTGCGGCTTGAAGCATGCCAGTTCCGCATGAGATAAGCCTTCAAAGCTCCTTATCTCGGTCTGCGGGTTTTCTTTCTTCATCTTCAATGCGCACTTGCGGGAGACCTGTTCATTTCCTTTCGTCCCGTGCATGAACAGTATCTTCATGTCACTTGGATATTCGGGATAATCAAAGACCGTAAATACCGAATCGATTATGTTATTAACCGATACCATGATCATGTTCTCTGCTATCTTAATGTAGTACGGGATCATGTCTTCGGGAAGAAATACTTTCTTTGCCTGCTCCAGGATCTTTGCGTCGTGCATCTTGGACTTCATGATGATCTTTTTGTAGTTGGACTTCATGACCGCCTTCATCAGCGGATTCACCTTTGCAAGCGGCGCACCGTCAAGCACGAGGTTCTCTGCCTTTATGTCTTCGCGCTTCGCAAGAGTTGCCGCTATCCTTCCGCCCATCGACAATCCGGCAAGCAGAAATACATGTCCGTTCAGCTCCTCCATGATGTAATCATGGATCTTATCCGCTTCCTCCCCGACTGAATGAAACACTGTCGGAGTCACTTCCGTATGAGCGTCCAGTTCGGGAACGATGACATAGTAGTTTCTCTTGAACTTCCTGATCGCAGTATTCCATATCTGCCAGGGAGTGAGTACTCCGTGTATCAGGACGATGGCTTTATTCTCTTTTTTACCGTACGTGTGAAAGATCATTTTTCCGCCTTTCCTCCCAGCATGAGCACTACTGATGTCGCGAGATTCCTGTACATGTCTTCAAGCTTATACTTGCCTTCGATATGCGGGACCTTAAAGCATTCCGTCAGTACATAACCTGACTGTATTCCGTGATAGTTCACGATAAAGAACTGTATTACCTCGTCTACAGTCGTCACAGGTTTCAGACCGTTCTGTTCAACGGCCTTCGTCAGGAAATCCGTCATGACTTCGGTTGCATAGAGCAGCGGACTTTGCTCGTCTTTGCCGAGCCTTGAAGAGATCCGTAGCGCCCGCTCGGGATCTGTCATGGCAAGCATGTCTGCATATATCGAGACCTTGAGCATATCGGTCCCGACCTCTCTCATGTAATCTGCGAGCATGCCGCAGATGTCATATACTGTCTTCTCCCAATCCCTGATTTCTGACTTAGCCAGTATATCCATGAGTCTGTCATTGATCTTGTTCTCTGAATTGATCGTTATCACCAGATCCCTGAAGATCTCATCAAGGTCTTTGTAATACCTGTAGATCGCACCATGCGAGAATCCGGTCTCTTCTATGATGTCCTTCATATCGATTAAAGAGACCGGTTTTCTGGTGCACACGCGGTACGCGGCATCGATTATCTCTCTGCGTTTTTTCTCATAGTATTCTTCACTTACCTTCGGCATTAATACCCCTCCCGGCAAAATAAATGACACGGTGTCATTTTAATTCCTTTTGGACCTTCTGTCAATACTTACGGAGTGAACCACACCGCGAAATGATGCTGTCTGCGTAATGCGGGCAGCCTTATTTGCTGGTGATGCAGGGGATTCCGCTTGTTTATAACTCCTGAATTGATAGAATAATAACAGGTAGAAGAAAGCAAGGAGAGTCTGAGATCATGATAAGAATAAGGATGACTGCCGCTCTGGCAGCTGTTGTATCGCTATCGATTCTGGCTGGATGCTCGAAGGAGACGGTGCCTGCGGAGACATCAGCGGGGGCATCTGATATTACGGTTACGGAAGGATCATTGGAAGAGACGTACGATACATCCTCCGGATCTGAGCCTACGGGCGAGGATAACGGTTCTTTATTGAGCGGGCATGTTACTTTCGAGCTGGATTCAGTCGATCTCAAGGACGGCGTTTGGGATAATGTGATATCCAATACAGATGCCGGTGAGAACAAGTCGCCGGAACTTAAGTGGGAACCCGTAGACGGTGCCAAGCTGTATGTGATATACATGGTCGATCCTGATGGCGGGAACTGGCTGCACTGGAAATCTGACGGGGTGACAGAGACGGATCTTCCTGAAGGCTGGGCCTCTTCCATGGAATATGTAGGACCATATCCGCCGTCAGGAACTACTCACACTTATGATGTGTATGTTATCGCGTTGAAGAAGCCTGTCGAGAGATTGAGAGGCCTGTTCAACGGCAGCAATATGAAGTTTCATGAGTTTATCAAGGGCTTGGATACCGACGCAGAAGGCGGCAGCGGCAACATAATATCTTACGGATACCTGTCAGGAACATTCACATCGCCTTGACGGTCTTGACCGGCCCGGGCGCTTGTGAGGAAGGATAGTCGCGGGTAAGAAATGATACCCTGTCTGCAAGTGATCGCGGCTGGTATAATGCAATTACAGATTTTTCTGACAGGAGGTGCAACATGGGCAGATTATTACTCACCGGCGTTGACGGCAATCTTGGAGCTGAGGCTGCAAGGATCCTAATGGAGTTAGAGGACAAGAGCAATCTTATCTTCTGCGGATATGATCCTGATACTCTTAAGAAGTATGCTGATCTCGGGATCGAGACAAGAGTTACGGACTTCAATCAGAGGCAAGGCCTGGCTGATGCTTTCGCAGGGGCTGAGAGGCTTGCCCTGATATCGATGCCTTTTGTAGGGCCCAAGCGTCAGGCGGCTCACCGCAATGCTGTGGATGCAGCTTGTGAAGCGGGAGTCAGGCAGATCATCTATACGTCCCTTGTCAATGCGGATGACGAGACAAATCCGTCAGTTGAGAAGAAGGACCACATCTATACGGAACTCTATGTCAGGGAGAAGAGATTGGACTTTATCTTCCTGCGCAACTCCCAGTATGCGGAGGCAATGATCACAAACTACTTTACGTTCGTACACATGGACGGCATTCTCAAGAACAGCCAGGGTGACGGCCTTATGGCTTACATTTCCCGCAAGGACTGCGCGAAAGCATTGGCCTATGCTCTCCACCGCGGCGGCGAGTACGACCATGCGGTACTCAACATCAACGGACCTGAGCTCATGACCATCTCCAGGTTCATCGAGTACGGAAACCAGGCAACCGGCAACAGTGTATCCTATAAGGAACTTACCGATGAAGAGAACTATCAGGTATTTGATGCCATGGGCGTTCCTCGAACGACAGACGGCGTATTCATTGAAGGAAGCGAAGCGCCCTTCTCTTCCGACGGAATGGTTACATTTGCCCAGGCCATCCGCGAGGGCAAGATGGCGGTTAAGACTGATGATTTCCAGAAGCTGACAGGGCAGGAACCGATCACGGTGCTCTATATGTTTGAGCACTCTGATGAGTTCCAGGTCGGTGACAGGCATTCCAAGGACGGATAAGAACACTGCGGATAGCATCTCTGGGAATGGTTTCCTAGCAAAATGGCCGATATTTCCTAGCATTGCTAGGAAATATGCCGATTTTGTTATGATTCCTAACAAATAAGCAATTCTTCCTAGCATTGCTAGGAAGAAACAGGGATTTTGCTAGGAAGAGTCTGTTCAGATCCACCGCAAATTCCCATGCCACCGGGGACACGTAAGACCGGCATATCTTAACAACAACAAAGGAGCTGCTTCCCTCCGGAAACAACTCCCTCAACTATCATACTAAGATCTTATACCGGATACAACTCGTCCGGTCCCGGTACATATCCTCCGCAAGAGAAAGTAATAACATCTTCTTCCTCAAACTGGATCATCTCTACTACCAGTTCTTCATACGATCTTTTATCCGGAGGTTTTTTGGTATGGCCGATGATATGTTGTATTTCGATGAACTGTCAGACCGGATCGCTGTTATTCTCCGGGTCATTTGTAAGTTAACTAACTCGGATTATAACACAACACATTATGTGAACGGAACATTGAAGCCCGGTTCGATGCTGTCCATCTGGCCCGTGACCGCAAGATAGACCAGAAAGATGATGGATCCTAACAGCAGCAATGCGGTAATTACAGTGATCACCTTGCCTGCCGGGTGCGCTATGTTGATCGTAGCGCCATAGCCGAACCTCTTCTCGACGTTGAGCCTGCTGTCATTCGGGTTGTAATAGAACATGCCGAAAATCCATTTGTCGTCATCATCCTGAAGTTCAAGATCCGTATCGCGCTCATATCTCTTCTCGACCGCCATCTGATTTACCGCACCGATGACTACGATCAGCATGAGAAGGACTGTGTATACGAGGGTCCCGCCAAGGATGACCATATCGTTATTTAAGAACATGCAGAGGATGGAATATCCGGTAAGGAAGAGAGCATTGACCCAGGACATTGCGGTAAGGAGGTCTGCCCATGTCTTCTTCTTTGCCCTGTTGTAGTTTGCATTTACATTGCTGTCCCTTGAGATGACCATGTTCCTTGTCCTGTCCATTACTATGGCGATGGGAACGAACATGACTGCCAAGGAGAAGAATGACAGGCTCATCGCCGTAAGCGCATACTTCTCACATGCGAGGCTCTCAGTGATCCTGATAACACCAAAGTCTACAAGTACCGCAAAGACCGTTCCGGCCAGTGCAACCGCATTCGGCAGGATGATCCAGGGGAGCTTAAGTGCATGAATGGTATCCGTGTTCGAGAGGTCCGTATAGACAACGCCTGACTTTGTGACCCCGAGTTCCTTCTTCAGGCTCTTGAGTTCCGTGTTGCCCTTCCCGAAAGGCACGGAAATGAGGAGCATTGCGAATACGAGCAAGAGCCATGCGAGCATCGTGATCCCCGTTGCCGGAAGGATCAGCAGGATGATGCTGATGAGGCATACAAGAGCCGTGATGATAAGAGCTGTCCTGCGGTTTGCAGAAACGATCTCCCTAACCTTGTCCGCTGCCCCGTTCGCGTGAAATTCCGGAACATCGCGGACTCCGAATATCATCTTCCTCTTCTGCGGATCCTTGGGAAATCCGATCGCGCAGAGTATGAGTGCCGTAGGCACGACGCAAACAAACATTATTAACTTGATCAACCAGGTCATAACAGTAACCCCCTTATTTCCTTAGTAGAACTCATCTATGAGTTTCTTCATTTCTTCCTTTGAGACTCCTGAGAGTCTTGCTTCTGATACTATGCGGCGCAGCTCGTTTTTGTTCTCTTCGCTTAATACACCGCTCTGCGCTATGTTCTCGCGCACCCTGGCACCGTTCTTGCGGTCAGTCATTATGTAACCTTCCTGCTTGAGAAGCTGGTAGGTCTTGCTGACCGTCATTGTGTTGATGCCGATCTCGAGAGCCAGTGCCCTTACAGTCGGGAGTTGTTCCCCGGGCTTAAGTTCACCACTTGAGATCCCCATTACTATCTGATTCCTGATCTGCATGTAGATGGGCACATCAGAGTATTCGTCTATACGTATTATCATGATTCCACCTTCTTTCTTCTGATCGACCATGCACCGAGGATTACCGCAAAGATGATGAACGGGATCATCGAGATAAGTCCGTTAGGCAGCGGTCCCAACACCAGATTCCTGTTGATATCAGGATCATTTACATTCATGAACACCTGCGGGATCGTTGCTATTGCATTGAACGAACCGTGCAGGAGAGCAGCGTACCAGATGCACTTTGTCCTGTCATATACAACTTCCTCCAATATGCCTAAAGATATGCAGCAGACCGTGAATGTGACAAGTCCCAGCACCGGCGCGCCGAGATAATCTTTGCCGTACTCGTAGCCGCCGAAGATCATTGCAGGGAAGTGGAATACGCCCCATATGGTTCCGCCGATGAGCCATGTTCCGGTCTTGCCGAAGCTCTTATTGAGCTCGGGATAGAGGAACCCTCTCCAGCCTGCCTCTTCACCTATCGCCGTAATGATATTGATGAAGGGTGCAATGAGCGCAGCCGGAACAAGCTGAATGATCAGGTATGTCTTCATATCCATTCCCGCCTGATCCAGCATCTCCGTAAGGTCCACACCCTGTGCCTGTGCCTGTGCAGCCAGAGCAGATCCGCTCCCGTCGAAAAGGTTCGGGAAGATGACGAAGAACAGCGCCGCGCCCAAAGCTGTCAGTGGGATGGCAATGTAAGCAGCCGTAAAGAGCCATTTGATGTTGCCCTTGAACTTCGGCTTCCAGCCCATGCCCTTGAGATTTCCCTTGGCGATCCAGGCCGCAATGAGCGGAGCGAACATGCATACTGCCAAACTCCCCCGGAATACCAGCGATCCGGTCATCCCGGGATCATTCAACATATAGAGTGATCCGATGATCTGCAGTGTCCATGCGATCACATAGGTGATTACCACGAACTTGATTACTTTCTTCTTATCCATAACTATCCTCTTTCCGCACATGCAGCGTTGTATGCTTTGTATTAGTGCTTGTAATACACATTATACACACGAAAACACTGGTGTCAATAGGTTTTGGTGCGAATTCTATGCCAGCGGGGACAGGCTTGTACCAGTATTCACAGATTACTCTCAACAGCACTCTCAGCAAAGTTGAGAGTAAAAGATGATTTTGTTGAGAGTAGCAAACCCGTGCCACCAGGGACACGGTCAATATGCGTCATCCCGGTCGCTATCAAACAAAAAACATATTGCATTGAATACTCACTTTTGTTATCATATTCCGGTTAAGCTTTCTTAACCATATTAATCCCGGGGGATGCTGACTATGGCAAGCTTAATATCTGTATTTCGCGCGAAGAACAACAGATTCGCAGCAGATCATATGGCGATGATATCGATCGCTTCATTTATTCCGTTTGCCACAATTGCAGAGAAGATCAAGCCGCCAGGCGGTGACAGCCCGGGAACGGAGCAGTTCACAGAACAGCGCAGCGCTTAAGAAAGTAGAGGGGTTGTTATGAGTAAGAAATTGATAGCGTTGATCGCCGGAATAGCGGTTGTTGTGATCGCAGCAGTAGTAGTTCTGGTGCTAGTGCTCAGGGGAGGCGAGAGTTTCCGCCTTCTGAAGATGTATGAATTCGAGGGAACAGGTTCCGT
>Ga0310691_10002722_pt1 | contig 22580 bp, 20 predicted proteins | sample 176DNAGHGlowgp2_FD_203887 | JGI IMG/M metagenome (GOLD analysis project Ga0310691, IMG submission 203887) | Sheep rumen microbial communities from Palmerston North, Manawatu-Wanganui, New Zealand - 1766 DNA GHGlow gp2 (v2) (version 2) | ecosystem: Host-associated > Mammals > Digestive system >...
GGAGGGGGAATGCAGCTGCTCCCGGTGGCACGCGGGACGCTCCAGACCCAGGTGGCCTGCATCATGGACATTTACCCTACGCTTATGCGCCTTGTCGGGGTATCCGTGCCGGAAGACCATCCCGTTGACGGCCAGGATCTCGGCGTTCTGCTGACGGGGAAAAAGGATCCTGCCCGCGAAGAGGTTTTCATGTGCCATTTCCCCCACCGGCACCGGGGCAGCTATTATACCACTTACCGCAACGGTCCGTGGAAACTGATTTATTACTACAATCCGGCTCATCCGGAACTGCCGCAGAGCGTGCTGTTCAACCTGGAGGAAGATCCCTATGAGACCACCGACGTGTCCGGGCTCCACCCCGAGATAATGGCACGTCTCCTGAAGGAAATGACCGCACGGCTGGAACGCGAGAGGGCCGCGTATCCGGTGGATTTCGAGGGCCGGCCCATTCCGCCACGGCCATGAGAGAACTATCCATCCCCCTGGAAGAGGCCGCCCGCCTGAGCGGACCGCTGGCCTTCAACATCATGCTCAAGCCGGCCGGGTCGCTGTGCAACCTGGACTGTGCATACTGCTACTACCTGGACAAGTCGGCCCTCTATGGCGGAAGGGAACCCCGCATGAGCATGGATACGTTGGAGGGTGTGACACGCGCCTATATCGAGGCCAACGATGTCCCCGAGGTGCAGTTTGTCTGGCACGGCGGAGAGCCGCTGCTGCTGGGACTGGATTTTTTCCGGAAGGCGGTTCAGTTCCAGCGCAAGTATGCCGGCGGCAAAACCGTCTTCAATTCCATCCAGACCAACGGAACCCTGCTGGATGCGGCGTGGGCCCGCTTTTTCCGGGAAAACAATTTCCTGGTGGGCCTATCCCTGGACGGCCCGGAGGACATCCATGACCGTTACCGCACCGACCGCGGCGGGGCGCCCACCTTCCGGAAAGTGACCGACGGGCTTCGAATCCTGCGGGAGGAAGGCGTTCCGTTTAATACGCTCACCACGGTGAGCCGCGCCGGAGAGGGCCGCGGGGCCGAAGTCTATCAGTTTCTGAAGGCCGCCGGAGGCTGCTACATGCAGTTTCTGCCCGTGGTGGAATATGTGCGCCTGAAAGGAAAGAATACCCGGCCGGAGATTGTGGAACCCCTGACCCCCGGGGCGGTCCCGGCTTTCTGGTCGGTTTCGGCAGAGGGCTTCGGGGACTACATGAACGCCATCTTCGATCAATGGATAAAAGCCGATGTGGGCCGCTGTTTCGTGCAGCTATTCGACGCCACGCTGTCGGCCTGGTGCGGGCATCAGGGCGGCGTGTGCGTGTTCGGCAGAAGCTGCTCCGGGAATGCCGTAATCGAGCACAACGGAGACCTGTACGTGTGCGATCACTTCGTGTATCCGCGCTATCGGGTGGGAAATGTGCTCCAGACACCCATTCGGGAACTGATGGAGCGCGAGCAGGTGACGCGTTTTGCCCTCCGCAAATACAGCAGCCTTCCGCCGCGCTGCCAGCGCTGCCCCTATCTTCCGGCCTGTCACGGGGAATGTCCCCAGCACCGGGACCCGAAGACCGGCGTAAATGTTCTCTGCGAAGGGTATCGGCGCTATTTCGACCACGTGGCACCGGCCATGGACCGTATGCGGGCGCTGCTTTCCCAGGGCCGCGCTCCGGCCGAAATCATGTTTTACGGACGGTAAATGTCATCCATATACAGGGCCAGGCGGTTCAGGACGGGGCAGGCGGCGGCCAGCAGGGTAATGTGTTTCATATAAAGCTGTATCATTGCTCCCATTCCAAACAGCGCGCGCCGTCCGGAAGAACGGTTATGTGTACTCTGAGGGTATCTTCCGGCAAGAGGCCCTCGATGTTTTCGGGCCATTCCATCAGGCAGAGTTCTCCGGAATCCAGATAATCGTACAGGCCGATATCCAGCGCTTCGGCCGGATTCTCAATCCGGTAGAAGTCGAAGTGGTAGATGGGGCGGCCTTCATAGCCGCGGTACTCGTTCACAATGGCGAAGGTGGGGGAGCTGATGGCATCCTCCTGCACCCCCAGTTCCTTGCACAGGGCCGTGGTAAAAGTGGTTTTTCCGGCTCCCATCGGCGCATAAAACGCTATCAGCGTATGTCTGCCGACGGCCTGGATAAATTCCTTTGCCGCCCTCTGCAAATCCGGGAGTCCGGCAATTTGAATCTGATGCTTCATAATGCAAAGATACTACAAATCCAGAATATTCCGGCGGTCCAGAAAGCGGTAGCTGGCGGCTTCGGAAAGGTGTTCCGGTGCAATGTGCTCGCTGCCTGCGAGGTCTGCGATGGTGCGGGCAATCTTGACGATGCGGGTATAGGCCCGGGCGCTCAGGCCTAGTTTGTCTATCAGCCTCTCCAACAGTTGTTTACAGTCCTCGTTCAGGGGGCAGAAACGCTCCATCTGCTTGGAAGACATCTCCGCGTTGGTGAAGATGCCGCTGCCTTCCAGCCGTTTCCGCTGGATTTCCCGGGCCGCCAGCACCCGCCGGGCAATATCGGCCGATGGTTCCGCCTTTCCCCCTCTCACCAGCGCCGTGGTCTGTACCGGATGCACCCAAATCTGGATGTCTATCCGGTCCATGATGGGGCCGGAGAGCTTGGAGAGATAGGCCAGGCGCTGGCCGGGGGTGCAGGTGCAGCGGTCGCCTTCCCCGTAGTAGCCGCAGGGGCAGGGGTTGGAGGCCGCCACCAGCATGAAGGAGGCCGGGTATTCTATCTTGGCCTTGAGCCGGGAGATGGTCACGCGCCGGTCTTCCATCGGCCCCCGAAGGGCCTCCAGCGTGCTTTTGGGCGCCTCGCAGAACTCATCGGCAAAAAGAACCCCGCCCGTGGCCAGGGACACCTCCCCGGGCAGGATGTTCTCTCCGCTGCCCCCTCCCAGCATGGCCGCCTTGGAGGCCGATATATGCGGAGCCCGGAAGGGCCGCGTGCGCATGAGCCCCACTCCGCCGCCGGAGCGCCCGGCCACGGAATACACCTTGGAGGTGATGGCGCTCTCTTCCCGCGTCATGGGCGGCAGGATGCCGGCGATGGCCTTGGCTATGGAGCTCTTCCCGCTGCCCGGGGCTCCCACCATGAGCACGTTGTGCCCGCCGGCGCAGGCAATTTCCACCCCTCTTTTGGCCCCCTCCTGGCCGATGATATCGGCAAAATCCATGTAGTTGGCCGGACGGGCGTCCTGCTCCCGCAGCGCCCTCCCGTAGGCTTCGCTGTTCCAAATCAGCAGGTCGGAGACATCCTCGCTGCCGCTCAGGATGCGGAGCACGTCGTCCAGGGTGTTTACCCCAAACAGCAACTGCTCCGTGTAATCCACGGCTTCCAGGGCGCTCACCAGCGGCAGGATGCAGCCCTTCAGTCCCTGCCGGGCAGCCAGTTCCACCATGGGCAGGGCTCCGCTCACCGCCCGCACGCTGCCGTCCAGCCCCAGTTCGCCCATGATAAGATAGTTCTCCAGTTCCGGAAGATGATGCTGGCCGGAGGCCGCGATAATCCCTAGCGCGATAGGGATGTCGTAGCCGCTTCCCTGCTTGTGCATATCGGCCGGGGCCAGGTTAATCACAATCTTCTTCCCGGGCACGTGGAAGCCCTTGGCCTGCAGGGCGGTTACCGTTCGCAGGAGGCTTTCTTTTACGGCGGCATCGGCCAAGCCTCCCAGGTGGATGCCCACCCCCAGAGTAATGTCAATCTCTATGGTTACGGGCACGGCTTCAATGCCCACGCACTTGGCACCATGAATGTTTACCATCATTATTTCAGTTTTACAGAGGTAAAATAACCGTTGAAAGAGTAGGCCAGGGCCTTCCCGTCATAGACCACCGTGTGTTTGCTTCCGTCCCGGCCGCTTAGGGCGGCGGCGTAATGCCCGTCCTTGTAAAAAAGGCACTGGGGCGTAGCCAGGTAATACGTTCCCTCCGGCAAGTCCAGCTTTTCCCCGGAGAGCCGGAGGCTGCCGATGCTGCCGTCGGCCGCGGTGTCGGCAAACAGCCAGCCGTCTTCCTGCAGCACCATCCCGCTTCGGGCCGATTTTCCCGAAATCCGGTTCCGGATACCCGGTATGGAAGTGTCGAAATACCAGAACAGAAAGTCTGTGGAGGAAGTCCGGCTGATGCCCCGAAGAACCACATCGGCCCCGAAGGGAACCAGTTTGCAGGATATCACCAGGTTGCCGGCGGCGTTGAGGGCTTGCTCCTTTTCTCCTGTTTTCAGGTAGTAGACATTGCCTTTGCGGTAGGCCTGGAGCACCTCGCCTTCTTTCACGCGGAAATCGTAGAAGGCATCGGCATCGCGTTCGAAGACCACCTTGTGGTATTTGGAGTCCTGCATGACGTAGTAGTTTCCGTCGGCCTTGTAGGTGTAATACACCCAGTCCCCGTCCGGGGTGAGGGCGCCGCTTTCCCATTCCGGGTCTGAAGGGCTGCCCAGCACAGTGCCTGTGGTGGAGGAAAACACCTCACGGCCGTTTATCCTGTAGCACAGGCCCTCACGGCCGGGGCGCTGGCCCAGCGTATGCACTTCGCCATTCTTGATCAGGAAGCCCCTCAACTGCTCCTGCCCGTCGTAGCAGAACACTTCCTCTCCGTCCCTGGACACCCGCGTCACGAAGCCGTCCGTGGCATCCGTCCACAGCTGTCCGTCCCAAATCCGGTGCCTCTCCGGGTCCGGCGGCGTTTCCACCGGAAGGCGCAGCAGGAGTTCATCATCCTTGAAAAAGAGCAGCTCGGCCGCTCCGAGCGAGTCTGTCTCCCAGTTTTCCGTATCCGTATAATGGAAGGCCGTCACATAGACGGAAGGGTCTGGCGGGGCTGGCGGCTCCTGGGGCGAGGACGACTGCGAAGAATCCTTCGGCGAGGTCCCGCCCGAAGTCGCGCCATAAGAAGGCAAGGTACGTCCATGCTCCCTCATATAACGGGGCAGGGAATCAAAAAGAGGATCCCGGCAACTGATGACGGCCGCAAGCAGCAGGCCGATGGCAAGTAATCTTTTCATAGCACACACTTTTTGCTCCGGCAAGGTGGGAAAAGACTCCGGGAATTCCTACAATCGTAAAAAAAGTTGTGTTGTTTTACATGCTTTTTGTGTGTTTTAACCGATTTTTGATTAAGTTTGTGACCATGATTTGCATGCCCAACGTCAAAATCAACCTGGGACTCAACGTCCTGGAAAAACGGCCCGACGGCTTCCACAATCTGGAAACCCTCTTTGTCCCGTACCCCGGAATCGCAGACCGCCTGGAGATTGTCACCGGAGAAGACTTCAGCCGCACCCTATCCTCCCTGCAGGAGCGTTATGTCTCCCTCACCCAGGCCATATCGGCCGACGGGAAGCTCATGATTACCCTGGCCCGGAAGGAGGGGGTGGACTGGGACCCGCTGAAAGACCTTACGGCCAAGGCCTATTTCCTGCTCTCGGAAGATTTTGACCTCCCGCCCATGAAGATTTACCTGGAAAAGCTGTCTCCGGTGGGGGCGGGCCTGGGAGGAGGCTCCTCGGACGCCGCCTTCGCCCTTCGCGCCATGGCGGAGCTCTCCGGCCTGAACCTTTCCGATGAAACCCTGGCGGCCTATGCCGCCCGCCTGGGCAGCGACTGCGCCTTCTTCGTGTACAACCGCCCCATGTTCGGAAGCGGCCGCGGAGAGGTGCTGGAGCCTTATGAACTGAATTTGGAGGCGTATCGGATAGAAGTGGTGATTCCGGAGGGCATAGCCGTCTCCACGGCCGACGCCTACCGCGGCATAGAGCCGCACCGCCCGGAAAAACCGCTCCGGGAAGTGCTCTCGCAGCCGGTTTCCACCTGGGAAGAAGAGCTGAAGAACGATTTTGAAAAGACCGTTTTCGCCCGTTATCCGGCCTTGGCGCAGGTGAAGGAGAGTTTGTATGAGCGCGGTGCCGTGTATGCCGCCATGTCCGGCAGCGGCAGCGCCTGCTTCGGGATATTTCCCCGTTAGTTCTTCAACCAGTTTTCGGGGTTCTGGGGCGTAGAGCCCTGCCAGAGCTCGAAGTGGAAGAGGTCTTCTCCGCCAATGGTGTCCACCGTGCCCACCACCTGGCCCACGGTAATCTTCTGGCCGGCTTTCACGGAAACGGATTTGAGCTTACTGTACAGGGTGAAATACTCCCCGTGGTTCACCAGTACGCACTGGTTGTAGCCGGGCAGCACCACAACCTGCGATACGGTGCCGTTAAAGACGGCTTTGGCCTGGGCGCCGTGCTTTACCACCAGCGTGACGCCGTTGTTCTGGGGCAGCTGGACATTTTTATAGACGGGGTGGCTGTGTTTGCCGAAGCGTTCCATTATGGTGCCCTCCACCGGCCAGGGGAGTCGGCCCTTGTTGGCGGCAAACTCGTTGGAAAGTTTGGTGTCCACGGCGGTCGAGGTGGTCTTGGAGCCGCCTCCCGTGGTCTTTTTGCCGGAGCCGCCCTGCTGTTTCCTGGTCTGCTGGCGGATGAGCTCCGCAATCTTGCGGTTCAGCTCTTCCTTCTGCCGGTTCTTCTCCTTGAGCTGTTTCTCGTAGGTGCGGCGGTCTTTCTTGAGCTGCGTCACCAGCTTGGAGGCGTCTCCTTCCTCGCTCTGGAGCTGCGAACGCTCGCTCACCACCTTCTTTCGGGTTTCGTTCACCTGCGCCTTGAGCTTGTTCAAGCGTTGTTTTTGCGCTTCCAGCTGGGCCGATGCCTCCCGCAGTTTGAGCGCCTCCGCGCTCATCTGCATGGAAAGGTTGCGGAAGTAGTCAAAACGGTTGAAGGCCTGCCCCATGGAGTCACTGGACAGGATATACATATACCACAGGCGGGTGTCCCGGTTCTTGTAGGCGCCCCTCACCAGGCGGGAATAATAGAGGGAAAGGGTATCGTGCCGGGCCTGCAGGCGGTCCAGTTCCTTCTGGCACAGGTACAGCGAGTCGTTCAGCTCTTTGAGCTGCTTGTCATAAGTGGCGATGAGCTGCTCCCGGGCATTGATTTTCCGTCTTACCAGGGTAAGGCTGCTCAGGACTTTGTTGCTGTTTTTGATGTTCTGGTCCAGCTGGCGGTTCAGGATTTTGATGTCGTTCTCCAACTGGGCACGCAGAGACTCCAGGCGTTTGACCGAAGAGCTTTGTGCTCCGGCGCTCAGGGCCGTGAGGACGGCTACCAGCACTATGCAGAGGACTTTCTTCACTCGTTGTCGGGTTCCAGGCGGGCGGCCTGGTTTCTATAAATCTTGGCGCTTTCGCTTTCTCCCAGGGCCTCCAGCACCGTGGCGTAGTGCCGCAGAATCACGGCGCTGTCCTTGCCGCCGTACAGCATGGCGTGCTTGAAGAAAGGCTTGGCTTCCAAGTCTTTCCCCATCAGGTGCAGAATCCAGGCGAAGGTGTCCAGGTAGGTGGCGTTGTCGGGTTCCTGTTCCACCGTCTTCTTGGACATGTTGTAGGCCTTCTTGAGCTTTTTCCCTTCCAGGCTCAGGTAGTAGGCGTAGTTGTTGAGCACCGGGGCGTAGTCCGGATTCAGCTTGAGGGCCTTCTCGTAGGTCTTGAAGGCACTGCGGGAATCTCCCTTGGAGTGGTAGGCGTCTCCCAGCTGGCTCAGGGCGTTCACCCGCAGGTCTTTGTCCTTGGGGTAGGCGGAGAGGATGTATTCGCTGTTCCGGATAATGCCGTCGTAGTCTTTCAGTTCGTAGCAGGCCAGGGAGGCATAGTCCAGGAAGGCCAGCTCTCCAAAACGCTTGAAGGCATCCATGGACCGTTCCCGCAGGGGCTCCCACTGCTTCTGAAGCTGGAGATACTGCACGTAGGTGGCGGTCTGGCTCAGGCTTTCGGGGTACAAATCGGCATTCTTTTGGAACCATTTTTCGGCTTCCTCCGTCCTTCCTGTCGTATAAAAATAAGAGCCGACGGTGGAGAGCATGGTGCTGTCCGTAGGGTGGGCGTTTGCAGCCATGACGGCCAGGGAGTCGAAGCCGGAGCGGTGAATCTGGAGAATCTTGGGGTCCAGGGAGCGGGTAAGGTTGCCGATATACATGCTCTTGGTAGAGGCCGGAATGTCTTCCGAATGGAAGAAGGGCTCCAGCGTCCGGAAATACTCCTTGTAGCGGCGTCCCCGGCGGAACACCTCCGACTTGCCTAGCACGGCGGGCATGTAGGCGCTGTCTATCTCCAGGGCCTCCTCATAGCGCACCAGGGCCAGGGAATCCCTGAAATCGGCCAGATAATAATCTCCCAGCATGGACAGGACGGAGGGGACGGAGTACTGCTCGTTGAATTTTTCCAGCAGGGCGGCACCCTCGTCCTGGCGGCCCATGGCGGTATAGACGTCGTAGCGGGTGCGCACCACCTCTTCCGAGAGCCCGCGGAGCTTTTCAATCTCGTCCAGGGCCTTCAGGGCCTTTTCGTATTTCTGGTTCTTGAGGTACAGGTCCAGCACTTCGTAAAGGGCCCCGTCGTTGTCAGGGAAGTCCTTCACCATGCTCTCATACAGCGCAATGCCCTGTTCCGGAAGGTTCTGCAGTACCCTGAGCCGGGCCTGGGTGCGGCGGTACCAATAATTGGTGCTGTCTATGGCCACGGCCTTCGAATTGGCCTCGACGGCCTCTTCCAGCTTTCTTTCTTTCAAGGCCGACAAAGCCAGGTAGTACCACACGGCGTCGTTTTCCGGCTGGGCCACGGAAAGGGTTTTGAGCAGTTCGCGGGCCTGTTTGTTCTGCCCGTTGCTGTACAGGGTGACGGCATCGATGAGGTTGGCCTCCACCTCCTGCGCGGAGGCGCAGAAAACGGGAAGGCAGCAAAGGCATATAAAGATGAGAAGTTTTCTCATAAGGTTACAAAATTACTCGTTTTGGCCAAAACATCCAACAACCCTCTTTGGGGTTTATGAATTTTTTACGAAATTTGTCTTTGCCACTAAAAACAAATTTCGGACCCATTGAAACGTTTTTGGTCAAAACTGCATCTTATACAGTGGACTTCGGATGAAGATTCACCTTCCGGAGCGTCATCCTTAGAGCGCCTGGCTGCCGCCTGTCTTGAAGGAGACAGGGCGGGGCAAAGACGCCTCTTCGAGGCCCTGGCACCCAAAATGATGGCAGTTTGCCTGCGTTATATGGGAAAGCGGGAAGACGCCCAGGACGTGCTCCAGGAGGGTTTCATCACCCTGTTCACCAAACTTTCCAGCTATGAAGGAAGCGGTTCCTTCGAAGGCTGGGCCAGAAGGATCTTTGTCAACACTGCGCTGATGCATCTCAGAAAGACGGATGCCCTGGGCCTGAGCGAAGACATCTCGGAGGCCCGCGGCCTCTTTACGCAGGAGGCCACCCCGCTCCAGAAGATGGGTTATAAAGAGCTGATGCGGCTTATAGAGGCCCTCCCTCCGGACGCCCGTACCGTCTTCAATATGTATGTAGTGGAAGGGTATTCACACAAGGAAATTGCCAAGGAACTGGGATGCACGGAAGCCACCTCGCGCTCCAAGTTGCAAAGAGCCAGGCTTCGCCTGCAGGAAATGATAAAAGAAGGAAAATGACAGAACGAGAATTTGACATACAGGTAAGAAATCTCTTACAGGACGCTCAGGAGCCCGTTTCTCCGGAGCTGTGGGAAGGTGTGGCCGCCGGCCTTGCCCGTCGGCGCCGGGCTGTCATCCTTCGCGTCTGGGGCTCCGTGGCCTCCGTGGCCGCCGCCGCGGCCGTGGCCCTGTTCGTGTTCCTGAAACCGTCCGCCCCCGCCTTCCTTACGCCGGAACATTCTAACTATTCTTCAATATTTATGTCTGAGGAATCCGGGGAACCCCTTCTTCCCCAGGAAGAACTTGTAGAGGTACAGGTTCCCCGGAACATTCCTCGTTTGGCCGCCGCGGCCCCTGTTTCCCAGCCGTCGCCGGCTTCGCCGCTTCCCGAACCGGAGGTAGACGAGGTTCCGGCCTCCGTACAGAAGGCTTCGGCCCCTGTTCCGGAAAAAGCGGCTCCGGCCCCCGAAAAGGCCGAATCGGCCCCGGAAGTCAAGGGGGAAGACGTTAATGCGGCGCTTAACCTGCTGGCCTTCGAGGCGGGAAAATCGGCCAAAAAGAAGGCTGCGGGCTTCTCCATGGCCGCCTTCGGCAATCTTCAAACCAGCCAGCGTGCCGGTATCCAGGGCGTGTACCGCCGCTATGGCGCTCCGCCCCTTGGCAATCAGGAAGGTATTTACAACGAAAGCCCGGAGGTGAGTTTCAGCCTGCCCTTCTCGGTAGGTGTGGGCTTCCAGTGGAACCTTTCGCCCAAATGGGCGCTGGGCACCGGCATCCGCTATACCAACCTGCAGCGCACCGTGGTGGGCAATTACAAAGGAGACGGCTTTTACTTGGAACAGACGGACATAGACAACCGCCAGCACTGGATAGGTGTTCCCGTCAATGTCTATTACAACTTTATCAATAAGGGTCGCTGGAATGTGCATGCCTTTGCGGGCGGCGGCGTGGAGTGGCTGCTGGACAACCACTACCTCATTCACAACAACCCCTCGGACATTCACTACCACCAGCCCAAGAACGGCATTCCGCAGTTCTCGGCCGGTGCCGGTCTGGGTGTGGAATTCAAGATTACCCCCGTTGTGGGCCTTTATCTGGACCCCAGCTTCCGTTACTTCTTCGCCACGCAGAAGCAGCCGCGCTCCCTGCGCACCGTCCAGCCCCTCCGCTTCGACATAGAGGCCGGCGTGCGCTTCTCCTTCGGCAAGTAAGAATCTTCGTACTATAATTTCCAGATCTCTCGCGAAACTTAAATTATTTTATCAAGCATTTCAGGGAGGTTTTCATTATTCCAGAGACATAAACCGGTAGAGCCCGCTACTTTCTCGGCCCGATACAGCCATACCTCGGTTTCCCAGGCAATATCGTCCACGTGCTTTTTGAACTCTTTTGCATTGGGGAATGCCGTCACGTACACAATCCCGTATTCGCCGATACCGGTCCGTGAGAGGAGCAGCAAGCCCCATCACTTCGTTATGCAAAAAAGTGGAGATTGTATTTTTTTGACAGACTCTTTTACTTCTGTCAAAAATTTTGCTATTTTTGACACTTGAACGAAAATTCGTCAAACAATGGACGCATACGACCGTAACATACCTTACAATCAACTGCCGCCTCTCCCCCCGGCAACAGCCCTGTATCAAGACAAAGATCTTGTTGATAAGCTTACGCTGGCCAGTCGGCGTCTGGCAGAGTTGAAAGGATTGGCATCTACGCTTCCCAACCAATCAATATTCGTTAATACCATAGCTCTCCGCGAGGCTAAGGCCAGTAGTGCCATAGAGAATATATTTACTACAGATGACGAACTCTACCGGTCATTGTCATATCAGGAAGACGATTATATGGACGGTCCCGCCAAAGAGATTCTACATTATAGGGAGGCTCTTTGGAAGGGGTATCAAGACATCGTTTCCAGCAAGTCCATGACTCTCGGAACCATAATAGACGTATACCGCGAGATTAAACGCTCCCATGACGGGATCCGCCCGTATCAGGCAGAAGTTGTAATCAAAAAAAGAGGCTGGGGTTCTCTGGTGGCCGAAACCGTTTACACGCCGCCAAGAGGTAAAGGTGTGGTGGAGAAGAAAATGGCAGAATTGCTTGATTTCTTGAATGATGATGAAAAGTACCCCATTGACCCGCTCTTGAAAATGGCAATGTCTCACTATCAGTTCGAGGCCATACACCCTTTCCGGGACGGTAACGGCCGAACCGGAAGAGTTCTCTGCCTGCTGTATCTGAAACAAAAAAACCTGCTGGATTTGCCTATCCTGTATCTCAGCGCCTATATACTCCAGAATAAAGATGAGTATTACAATAAGCTCTATGGCATAACAGGGACCATGCTTTGGAAACCTTGGATCATGTATATGCTGGAGGCGGTTTCGCAAACCGCAGAATATACCATAGACAAGATTTTGCGCATAAAAGCCCTGATGGAAAAAACACGCGAAATCATGCTGAAAAACAGGCTTGCAGTAGCCAGAATGGACGTTCCAAAATTGTTTGAGCAGCCCTACATCAGGCCGAAGAACCTGCTTTCGGATAAAATAAAAAGCATCAATACAGCGAAGAAGTATTTGACGGAGTTGGAATCTCTTGGAATGCTAAGCAAGGATAAAGTCGGCAAGGAATTCATTTGGTTCAACACAGAGCTCATGGACATCCTTTCGGATTGACAAGACACGTGTCACACCAAGCTCATTAATTCTCCTCCGTCATACAATCTCCGACGCTTCTGCAAACAGGGCGCTATTTCCCTTTTTTTGTAACTTTACAAATTGTTGCATTTGAATTAAAGAGAAACCGTATAGCTTTATGGCACAGCAATCCTACCCCTGCGAGAACTGCAAGTTCCGTGCACATTATGACAAGAACCCGAAATCGGCCTTGGGCCGATTCTGGCGCTGGCATATCAACTTCTGCCCCGGATGGAAGAACTACTTCACTCATCAGGACGCGGAGACCCAGGCCGCCCTTCGGGACAAATACAACTTCAAAAAGTACCGGTAACCTGGTAAAATAAAGGCGCCTACCGCAGTGGCTCCAGGGCCACGGTGCCGGGGATGATGTCCTCCGGCGGGGCGCCGTGGAGGTAGATGATGCGCTGGTTGGGGCTGCCGCGGAACAGCAGGTCCGTGTCGCGCTGCTCCAGGATGAAAGGGCCGTCCACCAGCACGTCTATGTAGGGGAGCAGCTGGGAAAGCCGGGCCGATGCCTGAATCTCCTCCAGGGTGAAGCCGGTCCAGCACCAGATGGTCTTGGTGGTCTCCTCTTTGATGCGTCGTGCCAGCTCCGTGAAGGCTTCCACCTGGTAGAAAGGGTCTCCGCCGGAGAAGGAAACGTCGGAGAGTTCATCGGCCTTGATATCGGCCAGCAGCTCTTCCACGTCCATCCAATGGCCGGCGTTGAAATCCCAGCTTTCGGGGTTGTGGCAGCCCTTGCAGGCATGCCTGCATCCCGCACAGTAAATGGCCGTACGGAAACCGGGTCCGTCGGCCATGGTTTGGTGCAGTATATCCAATACTCTAATTCTCATAGTGAAAAAAGATGCCCGGTCAAGCCGGGCACTTAAAAGCGGGCATGACGCTCTTATTTATGCACCACGCGGTCTTTCAGCTCGGCCAGTTTGCCGGAGTTCCAGCGGTCCGTGGTGCCCACCAGGTAGCCGGTGATGCGCTGCAGAGTGTCAATGTGATGACCGTGGCAGTGCGGGCATTCGGTGAGGTTGTCATCGGCATTCTCGTAACCGCAGTCCATGCAGCGGTTGCGGTTGTGGTTCACGGAACCGTAGCCGATGTCGTATTTGTCCATCAGGTCCACAATGCGCATGATGGCCTCCGGGTTGTGCGTGGCGTCCCCGTCCACCTCCACGTAGAAGATGTGGCCGGCGTTCTCGTATTTGTGGTACGGGCCCTCAATCTTGGCCTTGTGCTCCGGCGTGCAGTGATAGTACACCGGCACGTGGCTGGAGTTGGTGTAGTAGTCCTTGTCCGTGATGCCGGGCAACACGCCGAAGGTCTTCTTGTCCCGCTTGGTGAACTTGCCGGAGAGTCCTTCGGCCGGGGTTCCCAGGAAGGTGAAGTTGTGCTGGTACGTCTCTGCGAAGCCGTTAATCTTCTCGGCCATGTGGGAGACAATCCGCAGACCCAGTTCCTGGGCTTCCTCGCTTTCTCCGTGATGCTTGCCAACCAGGGCAATCAGGCATTCCGCCAGGCCGATAAAGCCGATGGACAGCGTTCCCTGGTTAATCACGCTCTCGATGGTGTCTTCGTCGTCCAGCTTCTCGCTGCCAAGCCACAGGCCGGCCATCAGCAGCGGGAACTGCTTCTTGAGGGCGGTCTTCTGGAACTCGAAACGCTCGTTGAGCTGACGGGCGGCAATGTCCAGGGCCCAGTCCAGCTTCTTGAAAAACTTCTGGATGCGGGCTTCCTTCTGGGGCTCCTCGTTCATGGCTTCGATGGCCAGCTTCACAATGTTGATGGTGGTGAAGCTCAGGTTGCCGCGGCCAATCGACGTCTTGGGGCCGAACTTGTTTCCGTATACGCGGGTGCGGCAGCCCATGGTGGCCACCTCGTGCTCGTAGCGCTTGGGGTCATCGGCCTTCCAGGCGTCGTCCTGGTTGAAGCTGGCGTCCAGGTTCAGGAAGTTGGGGAAGAATCGGCGGGCCGATACTTTGCAGGCGAACTTGTAAAGGTCGAAGTTGGGGTCTTCGGGGAGGTAGGAAACGCCGCGCTTCTTCTTCCAGATCTGGATGGGGAAGATGGCGGTGGAGCCGTTGCCCACGCCCTCGTAGGTGGTGTTCAGGATTTCACGGATGATGCAGCGGCCCTCGGCCGATGTGTCCGTTCCGTAGTTGATGGAGGAGAACACAACCTGGTTGCCGCCGCGGCTGTGGATGGTGTTCATATTGTGTACGAACGCCTCCATGGCCTGGTGTACGCGGCCCACGGTCTGGTTGATGGCGTGCTGGAAGGCACGGTCCTTGCCCTGCAGGCCGATAAGGTCACGCTTGAGGTAATCGTCTATGTGGGCGGTTTTGAGGTCGGAGTAATCGGCATTCATCATGGCGCTCACCTTGTCCACTTCCTCTTCGAAGGTCTTGTGTACATAGGGGGCCAGGTAGAAGTCGAAGGCGGGGATGGCCTGTCCGCCGTGCATCTCGTTCTGGACGGTCTCCATGGAGATGCAGGCCAGGACGGAAGCGGTCTCGATGCGCTTGGCGGGCCTGGATTCCCCGTGGCCTGCTTTGAGTCCGTGCTCCAGAATCTTGTCCAAGGGGTGCTGGATGCAGGTCAGGCTCTTGGTAGGGTAGTAGTCCTTGTCGTGGATGTGAATGTAGTTGCCGGCCACGGCGTCCCTCACGGGGTCGCTCAGCAGGCACTCGTCCACATAACTCTTGGTGGCTTCGGAGGCAAACTTCATCATCATGCCCGCGGGCGTATCCGCGTTCATGTTGGCGTTCTCACGGGTAATGTCGTTTACCTGGGCCTGGATGATGGTTTCGAAAATCTCGTTGCTCTTGGCTTTGCGGGCGATGTTACGCTTGTTGCGGTAACGGATATATTCCTTGGCAACCTCCTGGCGGGGGCTGTTCATGAGGTGGTTCTCCACCACTTCCTGGATTTCTTCCACCGTCATCTCGTCCCTGTCCAGTTCGGAGATACTTTGGGCTATTTGGGCGGCGAGAACAATGTCTTCACCGGCGTCGGTCACGTCCATGGCCTTCAGAATAGCAGCAACAATCTTCTGATTGTTGAAATCTACGCGGCGACCGTCGCGTTTAAGTACGCTTTTTACCATAGGGTCTGGTTCTAGTTGGAATTCATAGGGGCTTTGCCCTCGGGAACAAAGTTAATTGTTACGAATCAACTTTCCCAGCCTTTTGAAAGAAAAAGTTATCAACAGCAAAAATGAAAAGCTGTTAATTGTTTACCAATCAACAGCTTACCAAAATTTCTAATTTGGAAATATTCTAAAATATAACCTCCATGTTACTTGCCGGGCCAAGTTTTCAACAGGGGGGCTTATTCGCCCACCACCCACACCAGCACGTGGCGGTCGAAGGTCATGTATTCGAGGTCGAATTCTTCCTCGTCTCCGTTTTTGTCGATGAAAGTGGCTTCCAGCTCTCCTTCTCCGCGGGGACGGAAGCGCTCCACCTCAATTTGTTCCGCGAAGTCCACGTTGTATCGGCTCAGGAGTTTGAAGATGGCTTCCTTGGCGCACCAGTAGATGGCCAGCTGCTCGTTCCTCTTGTCGTCCTCCAGGTCTTCAATCTCGTCCTCGGAGAGGGCTTTTTTCTCCACGGCGCTGAAATCCCGGTCCAGGGACTCCACGTCAATGCCGCAGTCTTCCTCCTCGTGGAGGATGACGGCCACATACTTTTCCGTATGGGTGATGGAGATATTCACCGGGTTGTTCTCCAGATAAGGTTTGCCGTTGTCATGGTGACTCAGGTACACCTTTTCTTCAAACAGGCTGTTAAGCAGGGCGCGTACGGCCAGGCGTTGCTTGCGAAGGGATTCGCTTTTGATAAACGAGATTTCTTCCATCTCGTCCGCGGGGGTGGCGCTGAGGGCTGTGAGCTCCTCCTCGCTTTCCGTGATTTGCCACACGCCGATGGTGGCTTCGTTTTCCAGTTTCTTCTTTAAATAAAGTCCCATATAAGGTTGTTTCGGACGAAACGCATGAGCGCCCGGCTGCACAGGGTGCACCGGGTTTCCTTTTATCTGGTAAGCAATCGCGACAAGGGGTCGTCAGAATTGACGCCCGTTAACAAGTTGGATTTGACCGGACTGGGAGGCTCCATACTTTTCGTTACAAAATATCGGTACAAAGATAATTCATTTTTGGAAATTCCAACGAATCTTTCAGCGGAAATTCGTATCTTTGCAGTCTTGAAATAACTTAAAATTAAAATATCATGAAATTCCTTACCGACGAAAAACTTTTGATTGTAGGCGCTGCCGGCATGATTGGTTCCAACATGGTGCAGACCGCCTGCATGCTGGGTCTCACCCCCAACATCTGCCTGTACGATATCTTTGAATCCGGCCTCAAGGGCGTTCTGGCCGAGATGGACCACTGCGCCTTCCCGGGCGTGAACCTCACCGCCACCATAGACCCCGCCGTGGCCTTCAAGGATGCCAAATACATTGTATCGGCCGGTGGTGCTCCCCGTAAGGAAGGCATGACCCGTGAAGACCTCCTGAAGGGCAACTGCCAGATTGCCGCCGAGTTCGGTGACAACATCAAGAAGTACTGCCCGGATGCCAAGTTCGTGGTTGTTATCTTCAACCCGGCCGATGTGACGGCCCTCACGGCCCTCATCCACTCCGGTCTCAAGCCTTCCCAGCTCACTTCCCTGGCCGCTCTGGACAGCACCCGTCTGCAGGAAGCCCTGGCCCAGGAATTCGGCGTACAGCAGTGCAAGGTCACCGGTGCCCACACTTACGGTGGTCACGGTGAGGCCATGGCCGTGTTCGCCTCCCAGGTGAAGGTGGACGGCAAGCCCCTCAGCGAGATGGGCCTCAGTGAAGAGCGTTTCGCAGAAATCAAGCATAACACCATCCAGGGTGGTTCCAACATCATCAAGCTCCGTGGCCGCAGCTCCTTCCAGAGCCCTGCCTACCAGGCCGTGAAGATGATTGAGGCTGCCATGGGCGGAGAAGTCTTCACCTGGCCCGCCGGCACCTATGTGAACGAAGGCAAGTACAAGAACGTGATGATGGCCATGCCCACCACCATTGACAAGACCGGCTGCCACTTCACCGCTCCACAGGGTACTGCCGAGGAAATGGCTGCTCTGGACGCTTCCTACGAGCACCTGGTCAAGATGCGCGACGAGATTGTCTCCCTGGGCATCGTTCCCGCCGTCCAGGATTGGGGTAAAGACAACGCCAACCTTTAATTCTTTCCATCCAGCATGATCACAACCCCGGCGTCAGCAATGTCACCGGGGTTTTTTAAAAACCAATAGCCATGTCAAGCAAACTTAACAAACCCGGCAAGACCTTCTTCATCATTGCCGCCACCATCCTGGTGCTGCTCGTGTGCGGTGCCAGCTGCTGCAAGCTCATCGACAACTCCGAGGTAGGTATCAAGTTCAAGAAATTCTCCCTCACGGAGCAGGGCAAGCTCATTACCCAGCCCGTCAACGGTCTGGTGTTCATCAACCCCTTCACCACGGATATCTTCACGTATCCCGTTTACGTGCAGCGCGTAGACTATCCCCCCTTTACGGTTACCACCAAGGATGCCGCCACCTTCAGCATGGACCCCACCCTGGCCTACATGTTGAACCGCGACAAGGCCACGGAAATCTTTACCAAGTACCGTAGGCCCCTGGCCGATATCGAGGCGGGTTATATGCGCACGTGCATCTACGACGCATATCGCATCACCGCCAACAACTACACCTCCGACGAGCTCATGGCCAGCCGCGCCAAGTTTGAGGCCGAGGTCCGCGCCATGCTGGATCTGTCGCTGGGCGAGGAAGGCTTTGTGGTGCAGGAGTTCACCTCCCAGATCACGCCTCCCGAGAGTCTCCGTCAGATGATTGACGCCAAGAACGCCGCCATCCAGAGCGCCCTTCGCGCTGAGAACCAGGTAAAAGAGGCCGAGGCCAACGCTAAGATCGAGATTGCCAAGGCCGAAGGTGAAGCCCAGGCCCTCAAGATCAAGGCCGACGGCGAAGCCTACTACAACCGCACGGTGGCCGCATCCCTGAACGCCCTCCTGGTGCAGCAGGACGCCATCCAGAAATGGGACGGCAAGCTGCCCGAATACAACGGCGGCGGCGCCCTTCCGTTTATTAATATAAAGTAACCGACAGACAATTGTGCCGGCTGGCCGGAGCCAGGCATTACGCACTACGGGGGCCCAGTGCGTAACGGGTGGCTGTGAAGAGCCAGTCGTTACGCGTTTGAGGTTCCTGGTGCGTAGCGGGCGGCAGGGGGAACCGGCGTAATGCGGCTTTGCGCCGCGGCACATACCACGTATGTACAAAGGGGACCAGCCTAAAGCGGCCAGATGAGCAGGCCGATACGGAAGGCGGCAAAGGCACAGACCCAAGCCACCAGAATGGTGTAGAGTGCCAGCAGAATGGCCCACCACCAGGAGTGCGTCTCGCTTTTGATGGCTACGAAGGTGGCGATGCAAGGGAAGTACAGCAGCACAAACACCATGAAGGCCAACGCCGCCGCGGTGGGCACGGTAGATTTGAGCGCTGCCTGCAGCTGGGTGTCCTCCTCCGAGCCCAAACCTTCGTATTCCTCTCCGTCCTGGGCGTACATCACTCCCATGGTACTGATTACCAGTTCCTTGGCGCCAATTCCGGCCAGCAGGCCCACGTCCATCTTCCAGTTGAAGCCCAGCGGCTCGTTCACCGGCTCGATGGCCTTGCCCAGCATGCCAATGTAGGAATGCTCCTGCTGGTAGGCCGTAGTGGCTTCCTCGTGGCGCGGGAAGTACCCCAGGAACCAGATGGCGATGGAGAACAGCAGGATGGTGGTGGCCATCTTCTCCAGATATTGCTTGCCCTTCTCCCAGGTATGGCGCCAGGTGGCCTTGGCCGTGGGAACGCGGTAAGGGGGCAGTTCCATCACAAAAGGAAGGTCGTCATCCTTGACGAACTTGCTCAGGATAAGGGCCGACAAAATGGCCAGCACAATTCCCAGCAGGTAGATGCCCAGTAGCGCCGTGGCCGGAGAAGAGGGGAAGAACGCCCCCGCAAAGAGCACGAAGATGGGCAGCCGGCCCGCGCAGGACATGAAAGGGATGATGGCGATGGTGACCAGGCGGCTCTTACGGCTCTCGATGCTGCGGGTGGCCATGATGGCCGGCACATTGCAGCCGAAGCCCATCACCATGGGAATGAAGCTCTTCCCGTGCAGGCCTATCCGGTGCATCAGCTTGTCCACGATAAAAGCCGCACGCGCCATGTAGCCGCTGTCCTCCATGATGGAAATGAAGAAATACAGAATCATGATGTTGGGAAGGAACACCAGCACGCTGCCCACGCCGGCAATGATCCCGTCCACTACCAGGTCTTTCAGCCAGCCGTCGGCCATGAGCGCCCCCACTTTTTCACCCGTCCAGGCCACCAGGGCGTCAATCCAGTCCATGGGATACTGGCCGATGGTAAAGGTGGCCCAGAAAATGAACCACAGCAGCAGCACGAAGATGGGGAAGGCCGCCCACTGGTTGGTGACAACGGCGTCTATCTTGTCCGTGAGGGTGCGCCGGGGCCGATCCTCCTGGTATTTTTCATAAGTCTCGGCCAGAGCGCCCTGGATAAAAGCGTATTTGGCGTCCACGATGGCGCTTTCGGCCGATGTGTCCAGCAGCTCGCGGATGCGGGTTTCCTCTTCGGCGCGGGCCTGCTGCAAGGCCTTGAGCTCGGGAATATCGGCCAGTACCCTTTCCACGTCCTTGTCCGTTTCCAGATACTTGATGGCCAGGTAGCGTGTGGAATACTGCGAGCGGATGTCTTCGTTCCCATACAGGACCGTCTGCAGGCGTTTGATGCTCTTTTCCAGCTCCGCCCCGTGGTTGATGTGGATGTGGCGGGCCAGATGAGGGTCCGACTGCTCGTAAATCTTGAGCACCGTGTCAAAGAGCTCCGGGATGCCCTGGCCGTCGCGGCTCACCGTGGGGCAAACGGGCATGCCCAGCAGGTATCCCAGCTGCTTGGTGTCCAGTTTGTCCCCCTTGTGCTGCAGCTCGTCGTACATGTTCAGGGCCATCACCACCCGCAGGTTCATGTCTATGAGCTGGGTGGTCAGGTACAGGTTGCGCTCGATATTGGAGGCGTCCACCACGTTCACCACTACGTCGGGCATGGCGTCCAGCAGGTTCTTGCGCACGTAAAGCTCCTCGGGGGAGTAGGCGCTCAGGGAATAGGTGCCCGGCAGGTCCACCAGGGTTATCTCGTAGTCCTTATACTTGAAATGCCCTTCCTTGGCATCCACCGTAACGCCGGAGTAGTTTCCCACGTGCTCATGGCCGCCGGAGGCGATGTTGAAAAGGGAAGTCTTGCCGCAGTTGGGGTTTCCCACCAGGGCCACGCGGATGTTGTGATGGCGTTCTTCGGCCACATGGGCCAAGGCCTTGTCCAGGCGTTCCATATCGGCCAAATCTCCGGGAAGGGCCTGGAGATGCTCGTCGCTTACCAGGGCCTCGCGGGCCTCCTGCTCCGTCACTACCTCTATCTGGCGGGCTTCCTCCCTTCGCAGGGAGACCTTGTAGCCGATAATCTCGTATTCAATAGGGTCCTTGAGCGGCGCGTTGAGCACCACCCTCACCTCCTTTCCGGTAATGAAGCCCATTTCTATGAGGCGTTTACGGAAACTGCCGTGTCCGTTTACACGTACAATGACGGCCTTCTCGCCGGTTTGAAGTTCAGAAAGAATCATAGTTGTCGTCGGTTTTGCGCTGGGCGCAAAGTTACGGCTTATCCCCGCAGCCGTCAATCCCCATTTGTAGGGATTCTGAAGAAAAAGTCATAACTTTGAAGCATGAAACGTGTAATATCCTTAGATGTCCTGAGGGGACTCACCATCGCCCTCATGATTGTGGCCAACCTGCCGGGCTCCTGGAGTGCGGTGCTTCCCATGATGCGCCATGCCGCCTGGAACGGCTTCACCGTGGCCGATTTCATCTTCCCCTCCTTCGTCTTCGTGATGGGAGTGTCCATGTTTTTCTCCCTCCGGAAGCAGGAGTTCAAACCCAATTGGAAGATACTCCGCCGCTTTGTACTGCTGCTGGGCGTGGGGCTTGGGGTAAATGCCATCAGCATGCTGCTGTATTCCCGCGGTTCCATCCGGCTCACCGGCGTGCTGGTGCGGCTGGCGCTGTGCTATGGGATATCGGCCGTCATCATCTGCTCGGTGAAGCAAAAAGCCCTGCCCTGGATAGCCGGAGGCCTTCTTGTGCTGTACGGCCTGGTGCTGCTGCTCTTTGACGGCTATGTCCACGGGCCGGAGAACATCGTGGCCCGGATAGACCGCGCCATCCTGGGACAGGCTCACCTGTATAATGACAAAGGCATCGACCCCGAGGGCCTGCTGTCCACCCTTCCGGCGGTGGCGCATACGCTCATCGGCTTTTTGATGGGGAAAATCTTTGCCTCCAAAGACTTCCGGAAGATGGATTCCTGGGGAACGGCCCTGCTGGTGGCGGGTTTCCTGCTCCAATGGCTTCTGCCGATTAACAAGAAAATCTGGTCTCCCAGCTTTGTGCTGGTGGTCTGCGGGGCCGATACCCTCATCCTGAGCCTCCTGCACTACCTCATAGACGAAACGGGCGTGTGGAAGCATACCGGCTTCCTGCAAACCTTCGGAAGCAACGCCATCTTCTGCTATCTGCTGAGCGACGTCCTGGCCTGGACCTTCTCCCTCACGGGTTTCCAGGGCTGGGTGATGCGGCAGGTGGGTGTGAACGAATGGACCTCCCTGCTCTTTTCCCTGGCCTGTCTGCTTATCATCTATCTGATAGCCCTTCCGTTGTACCGGAAAAAGATTTTTATCAAGTTGTAAAAAAATATGTGTATTTTTGCAGACTGGAATAATAGTAGTATCAATATGAAAAAATTTATCCTTATTGCAGCCGCCCTGTTTGTGGGTACGTTGGCCCAGGCCCAGATTACAGCCAATGGCGGTTACATCCATGCAACCGAGTCTTTCAAGTCTTCTGTCGTTTCAAACTCTTCACCGCTTGACGGTTTTTATGCCGGAGCCAATTATTATTACAGCCTTGACAGATTCGTCGACGGCCTTGCCGTTCTTCCCGGCTTGAATCTTTCCTTCCTTTGGGGAAGCCGCACCATGCTTGCAAACACCAATTATACCAATATTAAATTGAGTGAAGTGGCCCTGAACATCCCTGTTTACGCCAGCTACACCTATAAGATTAACGAGAATTTCAAGGTGTTTGGCCAGACCGGACCGTCCTTCCAGTTTGCCTTCTCACACAGGGCCTCTACCCCCCAGGCTTCCTATCAGCTCTTGAATAGGAGCAACGGTCTGGATCTGGTCCGTTCCGTGTTCAACCTCTACTGGGGCATTGGCGCCGGTGTTGAAGTGA
>Ga0310691_10002723_pt1 | contig 22578 bp, 18 predicted proteins | sample 176DNAGHGlowgp2_FD_203887 | JGI IMG/M metagenome (GOLD analysis project Ga0310691, IMG submission 203887) | Sheep rumen microbial communities from Palmerston North, Manawatu-Wanganui, New Zealand - 1766 DNA GHGlow gp2 (v2) (version 2) | ecosystem: Host-associated > Mammals > Digestive system >...
CGGGACGTTTGTAGCAGCCGCGTCGGCACAACCCGCACAGGTCGAGCCGCCGCGCCGCGTCGGCATTCTCCTCGACGACGACGCCCGCCGCCTTCCCTACTACCCGCACATGGCATCGCTTCTTTGCGACGCCCTCGCCGCTCGCGGCATCGACGCCTGGATGCGTCCAATCGACACCGCAAAGCCCAATGTCGGCGCGGTTCTCGCGAAAGCGGTCCGCGAAACGGGCGTCTCGGCGCTCTTCCTCTGCCCGGTTAATAGAGACTGCTACGACGCCATCCGCGCGCTGAGTCCCGGTGTCCCGCTCCTGTGCTGCGCACCGCTCCGCTACGTTGAATACGCCCCGGAACTCGTCATCTACCGCCAGATAGCCGACGTCCTTAAGCGCATCGGCGCGCGCCGTCCCGCCTTCGCGACTAACATGCAGCCGGAGATTGCGGCATCCGCCTTCAAGCCGCATGGTCTCGACGACATCCCGCGCAAGGACGCCGACGGCACATGGGCGGCGATGTTCCGTCTCGCGATGGGCAATTCCGGGTGCAAGATTGACTTGTCGCGCGTCGTGAAGGCATATCCCGAAAAACAGGCGTCGAGCGCGGCGGAAGTTGGCGCGACCGCGCGCGAAGCGGTGGCGAAGCTCCTTGCGGCCACGCCGCGCCCCGATGCCCTGGTGGTTTATACCGACGACCTCGTGCCGGGTGCCGTGGCGGCCGTGCTGGAAAGCAGACTCCGCGTGCCGCGGGACATCAAGTGCGTCTTCTACTGCAACACGGGCATGGTGCCTTTCGTCCCCTTCCCGTGCGAATGGATCGTAAACGACAGCGCCGCCGAAGCGGAGAAATGGGCCGACCGCCTCGACGACCTGCTCTCCGACCGCCCGCTGGAGCCGCACCTGAAGGACAATCTCCTTATGCCGGGCGCCTGATTGGAACGGATTGGAACGGAAACTTTCGGGAATATGGTTTTTTGCTTTGGATTGATCGTAGAATTGTTATCGCAATTCGCAAATTCAACCAACCAATCCAAGGAGGAAAACCATGCTGAAGAAAGCAACCGCATTCCTCAACCCCGCATCCAGAGCCGCCGCGCTCGGAATCGCCGCGTTCGTCGCCGCCATTTCCGCGACAAGGCCGGCCTTGGCCGCCGATGTGACGTTCCCAGCCGCAGGAGGAGGTACGGCCGACCTCGCGTCCGCTGCCGCTTGGAATCTGGAGGCGGTGCCGGACGCCTCGACCCGCGTCGTGTTCACGAAGTCGATGACCGCCACGGCCTCGGAGGACATCTCCTTCGCCGGAATCTACATGAACGCCTACAGATCGACCGTCACGCTGGACATGCGGGACGAAACGACCGGCGCCTCGCCCCGCAAGATCGACCTCACAAGCGCCATCACCTTCAAGGGCGTGGAGAAACAGGTCCTGCGCCTCAAGGGCGGCGAGTGGGACATGCATGGCAAGTCCGTCACGATCTTTGTGAACAGTGACTATGGCAACAGCGCGGGCAGCCGTATCGAACTCCTTGACGGCATCAGGATGTACAACGTCGCCAACCTGCGTGGCGGCTGGTGGCCGGACGGGAAACACCGCATCACAGTCGCAGGTGCGGGGACAGCCGTCACGGCCGGCGTATTCCAAGTCGCCGCCGGCGGAGGCGTCACCAATGTCGCAACCATCGCGGACGGCGCGACGCTCGTCGTCACGAATTCGGCAAACGGATCCCTTTCCATCGACAAGCCAGACACAAGCGGCAACCAGGCCAAGTTCAGCGGGATATTCGTCACGAACGGGGCGCGGCTTTTGAAGAACGTTGGCGGCCAAATCTACCTCGGACGCCACGCTGCGGTCGGCAATTTCCTTCGCGTGGAGAGCGGAGCCACGGCATATTTGGACGGCGTGTTCCACTTCGCCTACTCTGAGGAAGGCACTACCGCGAACAGTTCACGCGACAACCTCATCTCCGTAAGCGGCACGGGGTCGAACCTCCGCATCCCCGGCCTGATGCTCGGATATGGCGGCGCAAGTTCGGGGAACTCGAACAACGTCGTCTCCGTGAGCGACGGCGCCGTCCTCACGAACGCCTACACCTCCCTCCGGGGCCACGACAACGGTTTCGTCATCTCCAATGCGACGATGCGCACGACCAACGGCGGCATTGAATGCCGCGCCGACAGTCTCGGCACGGCCACGAACTGCTTCGTCAGGCTCCAGGGTGCGGCGCCACGGCTCACCGTCGATGGCTCGTCCAGGCCCTGCACCTTCAGCGGGTCGTTCCGCTTCGAATACGACATTCCGGCGGAGGGATATTCCTCCACCCCCGTGACATTGAACCAGTGGGCGACGATGGCGGCGAACACCGAGTTCGTCATCAACGGCGTCCCGGAACTGCAGGAGTCCATGCGGAAGCGGGAAGTCAAGAGCTCCAGCTACCCCCTCCTCAAGGCCAACGCCGGACTCAACAAAAGCGGCCCCTCCGCCTCCATTGCCTCCCGCTGCAACACCCGGCTACCGGAGGGCGCGTCGCTGTCCTACGCGAACAACACGTTCACCCTGAACGTCGAAGTTGACCTGAAACGGGCAACGACGATTGTCTTCCGCTAGCAGTCAAAAGACATGAAACGCACGCTTGTTGCCCTGGCGGCCAAGAGTTGTGCGGCGCTGCTGGCGGGCGTGGCATTTGCAGGTATCCGGGAGGGATTCGACGCCCCGCCGAAGGACCGCCATCCTGAAATATGGCTTTTCAAGTTCGGCTCGGGCACGCCGGACGAGACGATTTCCTACGATTTGGAGCAGCTCCATGGCGCCGGCGTCGCCGGCGTGATGGTCTATGGTTTCGACGCGACGGACGAGAAGCCCTACGGCAGACTGGCGCTCGACGGGCGGCCGAAGGCGGTCGGGCGCTTCCGCCGTCTTCTGCGCGAGGCGGGCCGCCTCGGCATGGACGTGCGACTCTGCATCGGCCCTGCGGGCTGCGGCAACGAGCGCGTCTCACCCGACAACGCGCAGAAGTCTCTGATCCTCTCCTCGGCCGACGCCGACGGCGGCGCTACCGTCAGCGTCCAGCTGCCCAAGGGGGAAGTCGTGATGCCCGCGCGGTGCGTCTGGCCGCCGGCGAAGACCGATTTCGCCTGGGCGCTCGCGCACTGGCGCGACATCCGCGTTCTGGCCGCCCCAATAAAGGACGGCGGCGCCGCGCAGGAGGAGATCATCGACGTCACCGTCTTCTTCGACCCCGCCACGGAAACCCTCTCGTGGGATGCGCCTCCCGGCCGCTGGCGATTTGTCCGCGCCGGATGGGTGCCTATGAAGCTTGGCTGGGTCGATTACTACATAGACCCCTTGAGCCGCACCGCGTTCGACGAACATTGGGCGCGCACCGTGCAGCCGATCCTTGACGCCGCCACACCCGAGGAGCGCGCGGCCTTCCGCGGCGTGATGGTCGATAGCTGGGAGGCGGGCGAAGTCGGCTGGACGCAAGACTTCCCAGAAGAGTTCAGGCGGCGGCGCGGCTACGAGGTCTGGCCAGCCATCGCCGCCAAGGCCGGCGTGGAGCTCTCTTCGCCCGGCGGCGCGGCGAAGGCGCGGCGCGACTTCGGCGAGACGCTGGGCGACCTCTTTTCCGACAACTACTACGGCTACATGAAGGAGGTCGCGAACCGGCATGGGCTCGAAGCCGAGGCCGAGGCCTGCGGGCCGCACCAGTCGATGGGCGACATGCGCCGGATGCAGTCGCGCTGCGACCTCGCGACCGGCGAGTTCTGGATGCCCAGCGCGCACCGCTCCCACCAGCAGCAGCGCTTCATGCTGCGCGACGTGGCCACGGCGGCCCACGTGTACGGACTCCCCGACGTCCGCGCCGAGTCCTTCACCACGATGGGCACGCACTGGGAGGAGTCGCCCGCCATGTTCAAGGTCTGCGCCGACCGGGCGTTCTGCGACGGCCTCACGCGCGTGGTTTACCACGGGATGCTCGTCAGCGACCCCATCGGCGCGCGGCCCGGCCCCACGCGCCGCGCCGGCGCCTACTACAGCCCCAAGGTGACCTGGTTCCCCCTGTCCGCGCCGCTCAACCGCTACTTCGCCCGCTGCTCGTGGATGCTCTCGCAGGGACGTTTCGCCGCCGACTGCCTTCTCTACGCGGGCGACGCCCTCGGCCTCTTCATCGGCCTCAAGACACCGGAGGACGCCCTCGGCCCCGGCCACGACTACGACCTCTGCCCCACCGAGGCGCTGCTCAAGGCGCGCGTCGAGGACGGCGAAATCGTCCTCCCCTCAGGAATGCGCTACATGGCGCTCTATCTCTCCGACAAGAACCCCAAGTCAGTTTCCGCCGGAGCAGGGGCGCACCTGCCGACCGACGAAACGCCCCATGTCTGGCCGATTCCGCCGGAAGCGCGCGCAAAGATCAAGGCGCTCAAGGGCGACGGCGCGACGGTCCTGGAAACGCGCGCCGAGCGCGACGCCTTCGTCGCCTCCGGTGTCCTTGCGCCAGACTTCGAGGCCGTGGGGATGCCGGAAGGGGCAATCGACTGGATTCACCGCACCGGCGCCGGCGAGAACGGGGCAACGGACATCTACTTCGTCTCGAACCAGGGCGAACGTGAAATGGGGTTCGACGCCCTCTTCCGACAGACTTCCAGTCGCGTCGAGTTCTGGGACGCCGTGACCGGCAAACGCCGCACCGCCCCATCCGCGCCGACAGGGCTGGGTCGCGTGAAAGTGCCTCTCGTCCTCGCTCCCGGCGGCTCCATTTTCGTGGTCTTCAACCCCGATTCGCCAGTTGAAATTTTGAACCACGGAATAGACGGAACACACGGAAAAAGAATGGCGCTGGATTCCAATTGGTCCGTCTCGTTTGACCCGCGCTGGGGCGGGCCGGAAGAGACGCTGGCAAACTGGACGCTGCACGTCCCAGATGCCGACTGGTCGCGCCACTCCGACCCGCGAATCCGCTTTTACTCCGGCACGGCGACCTATCGCCTCGCCTTCGACCTTCCAGAAGGCGTTTCGGCCGCCACTCTCGACCTCGGCGTCGTGCGTGACGTGGCCGAGGTCTCTCTCAATGGCGAATCGCTCGGCATCCTCTGGACACCGCCCTTCGCCGCGGCCGTCCCCGCCGGGCTTCTGAGGCCAGCGGGCAACGTCCTTGAAGTCCGTGTGACGAACCTTTGGAAAAACCGTCTCGTGGGCGACGCCGCGCTCCCGCCAGAATTGCGCGTCGCTCAAACGCCGCGCAACCCCTTCGCCCCCAGCGCGCCGCTCCTTCCGTCCGGGCTTCTTGGCCCCGTGCGCCTCACCCTCTCTGTCGCACGTTGAAGTCTTGCCTCTGGCATGATGCTATTGACATTTGTGTCATTCATTATGAAACTCTCCACATCCCCTGACCGCGTGCGCACGCCCTTGCGCATTGACCTTGAACGCATCGGCACCGTCAGAGCGCGCCGCTCTCGACATCGACCCGACGCCATGATTCCCGGAGAGGAATAGAATGAACACCATCCATCCATTCGCCTTGAGCACCCGCGTCCTGGCTTTGGCCGCCACTCTGCTCTGTTGCCACTTGCCGGCGCGAGCCTTCGCCGGCGACGCGCCTCGGCTCCTGGCCGATACGTCCAACCCCACGAACGGGATGTTCGCCATCGGCCGACCAGCCGAGGCAATATTCCGCGCCGATGGCTGGGCTTCCGGCGAGGAGCGCACTGTGACGGCCTCGATCTGCGACTATACTGGCGCGACGGTGGATGTCAGGCGCGTCGTCCTTCGCGCCGGCGCCGACGGGACTGGAGAAGTGTCGATGCCGCTGCCGACGGAGCGTTTCGGCTGTTTCAGGGTTCACGCGGAAGCGGAGGGCGGCCTCAAGCCACCAAAGCGCGGCACGCGGCCGGCTGGCTTCGTCACCTACGGCGTGGCCGCTGCGCCGGAGGACCGGCGGTCCGTTTCCCAGGAAGAGGCCTTCCAGGGCATCCACGGCGGAGTCGCCGGACAGGACCTGTGGATCGGCGCCCACCAGGGCTTCGCGCAGATTTACGAATCGGAAGATGGGCGCCGGAAGGCCGCCGAAAGCCGCCGCAGGAGTGGCCGCGTCCCGGAATGGTGGGGCGCATGGGGCGTCCTTTCGCTCTCTCCCGGCGACCGTCTCGCGTGGGACGCCGGAAAACTTTCTGTGAAAAGCCAGGCGTGGATTCGCGAAAACAAGCCGAAGGGTGCCGTTGACTGGCGCGTATTCTCCGATCCCGAAGGGCGCGAGGTTTACCGGGAGTGGGTCGCGTCGCGCGCCGAAAAATACGCGACCTTCCCCCGCACGCCAGGCCGCCGCATCTACGAGGTGCTGTGGGAGCCGGACGTCACCGACCCGAAGCCCGACACCGTCGTCGAGGCCGCGCGTTTCGCCAGCCAGTGCGTGAAGGCGGCCGATCCCGAAGGACTCGTCGCGCTCCCCACGATATGCAACGTCTCCCGCCTCGCATGGCACCGCGATCTTTTCAGGCGCGGCATCCTGCGGTTCGCTGACGTGTTCTCCCTCCACCCATACACGGACTACCCGCCGGAGCCGAACGGCTTCATCGAAAACTTCCGCGCCATCAAGCGTCTCCTCGCCGAGTCCGGACGACCCGACATCCCGATCGTCTGCACCGAGTCGGGATACCAGGCGTCGGCGACCGTCGCTGACGAGCGCGTCCAGCTCGAAGGGCAGGTCAGGGCGCATCTCATTCTGCTCGGAGAAGGCGTCTGGTTCAACATGCCATTCTACGGCGCCGACTACGGCGGCGACCGCGGCGACAGGAGCGAAGGCGACTACGGTCTTTCATACAACCTCGACTTTCCCAACCCGCGCTTCGGCGCGAAGCACATCTCGCCCCGTCCTGTCTTCTGCGGAATTTCAGCCTTCTCACTGCTGCTGGACGGATGGCGGCCCCGCGACTGCCTCGACTTTCTCGGCGGCACGGCGTGGGGCTACTCCTATACGAACCGTCTCGGCGAAATCCGCGTGGCGGTATGGGACTGGGGCAAAACGCCGTCGGCGCAGCGGATCGGCGTAGGGCGCGAATCCGTCATGACGGCGGACATCATGGGCAATCCCCTTATGCGTCAGGCACCCGGCGGGACGCTTGAGGTCGAGGCCGGAACGTCCCCGACATACATTCTCGCCCCGAATCCTGACGCCTTTGACGCCTGGCTTGCGGGACGCAAGGCGGCGGCGAATGCGGCAAATGACCGTCGCGCGAAAATGGCGCTTGAGCTGCGCGACCTCAGCGTCGCCTTCGCCGATAGCGAGCCAGCCGTGCGCCTGACGGTCGCGAACAGGTTTGGCAATGCCGTGAACGCTGCCGTGACGACCCGCATTGACGGGATTCCCCAAACGATGCGGACGACTGAAGTCTCGCTCAAGCCGCACGAGGCGCGAACCGTATCCGTGCCGCTGCCGGGTTTCCGTCCCGACCCGTTCCAGACTTTCCGGCTTCTGGCCGAAGCAACGGACGGCTCCGGCCTCGCGGTGGAAAGCGGCGCAGACGCGAACTTCATGCTGGCGACCTTCGACCCGTCGGCCGGCGTCTCCACGCCGATTTCAGAATGGGGCGGCGCTCCCCGATACAGGGTTCCGTTCGCGCCCAATGCAGACGGCGGCGGAATCACCGGCCCTGGTGACCTCTCGGCGGAGATTGGATTCGCCTGGAACGAAAGCTATCTGCTCGTCGATGCGCTCGTCCTGGACGATGCCTTCCACCAGGACAACAAAGGCTGGTGGACCTGGAACGGCGACTGCATCCAGTTCGGCTTCGCGAAAAGGAAACTCGAGAAACTCTCCGGCAACGACTACACCGACTCCCTGGAACAGGGCTTTTCCGAACTCGACTTCGCCCTGACGCGCGACGGGCCGGAAGGCTACCGGACCGTCACCTTCGATTCGCGGGAATTCCCGGCGGACAGGAACGGAGGCGGACAACTCGACCCGGAGGAATGCCCGGTTGACATCGCCCTCTCCGGGCGCGAGGACGGTGGCGTCGCCATCCGCTACAGGATCGCGATACCATGGAAGTTCCTCAACAAGCGAATCGGCGCTTTCGCGGGAGAGATGGTATTCTTCGCCGCGATGTTCAACGACCGCGACCCCGGAGACTCGACATTCTCTTCCATAAAGACCTTCGATCTCAAGAGAATACCTCCCCGCCATTTCGGCTGCATTCACTTGGGTTCGGAATAACACAGGTCGCCCGGGGACATACCCGAGCCCGTCGCAGACGACGGCGTGGAGCGCCGCCATCGTCCGGCACGTCGAGAGCAGCTCCGCCGCCTTGGGATGCCGCTCCCTGCGCCAGAAAGTAAAGCGGTGTTGACTTTCAAGTTTTCTTTTGCTATCGTCCCGCCGCGTTCCACGGAAATCCCCCCCATGAACGCACCCTCCCCCCCGCATCGCCCACCGGCCAGCCCCGATCTGGAGATCTGGCGCCGGACGCTGCACGTCTCGGATCTTTTCCGCATCGTCGCGAAGAAGGGCGCCGACAACGAGCACATGAACCGCATCACGGTCAATCAGGCCCGCATCTTCGGCTACATCTTCTCCCGCAGCGGCGAAGGGCCGATCCGCATTTCCAAGCTCGCGCACGATCTGGACGTGACGCCGGCCGCGGCCGGGCAGGCCGTGGACCGCCTCGTAAAGGCCGGCATGGTCGATCGCGAGACCGACCCCACCGACCGTCGCGCGTTCGTGATTTCGATTTCCGGAAAAGGGCGCGAGCACCTGCGCGAATACGAGGCGCGCTGCCGCGAGCTCTCCGACGACCTTCTCGCGTCTCTCCCGCCGGAGGACGTCGCGGCGTTCGACCGCGTCCTCGGCGCCGTCTACGACGGCCTCGACGCCAAGTGGCAGGAAATTCTCGCCGCGCGCGACAAGTCCCGTTCAGAGGACTGACCCCGCCACGAAACAAAACCGATTTCAAAACCAAACAAGCCCCCCAACCATGAACACATCCGTCATTCGTCATTGCCGCGCAGCGGCGTCGTCATTCGTCGTTGCCGCGCTCGCGGCGAACGCCGCAGGCGCGGCCGATTCCACCTCCGCGGGCAAAACGCAGGGCCCGAAACCCTCAATGTTCCTCGTCGGCGTCGCGAAGGCCGGCGTCGTGGACTACAACCCCGTCCGGGCGTTCAGCGGCCGCGTCCTTTCGCCGGAGACGGTCGCCGTCGTCGCGCAGGTCGCGGGCGAGGTGAAGGAGGTCTGCTTCGAGGAGGGCGCGGTGCTGAAGAAGGGCGACATCCTCTACCGGATCGACCCCGTGAAGTACGAGGCGGCGGCCGCCGCCGCGAAGGCGCAGGTGGCGCAGGCGGAGGCCAGCGCGGACTACGCGCGTAAGTCGTTCGACCGCGCGACGGCGCTCTTCGAGAAGAAGGTCGCCAGCGCCGACGACCTCGACTCCGCCACAAGCTCCAAGGCCGCCGCGGAGGCGGCGCTTGACGCCGCGAAGGCGGCGCTCGTCACGGCCGAGGACAACCTCGCGCACTGCACGATCGTCTCTCCGGTGGACGGCAAGGTGGGCCTCAACGCCGCCTCCGCCGGCAACTACGTCTCGACCGCCTCCGGCGCGCTTTGCACGATTGTGCGGCAGGACCCCGTCCGCGTCGCGTTCGCGCCCGGTTCGCGCGACTACCTCGCCGTGTTCGGCGGGGAAAAGGGGCTGCGCGAGCTCTTCGACGTGCGCGTCCGCCTCGCCGACGGCACGGTCCCGGAGGAGGACGGCGAGATTGAATTCGTCGGCAACGAGGTGAATGCCGCGACGGACACGGTCCCGGTCTTCGCCCGCTTCGCCAATCCCGCCGGGCTGCTCGTCCCGGGCGCGACGGTGAAGGTGGAAGTGCAGGCCCGGGAGTCGAAGCGATACGTCTCGCTTCCTCTCACGGCGGTCGTGCACGAAAACGACGGCGACTACGTCTGGACCGTCGGCGAAGGCCAATTGCCGGTGAAGCGCAAGATCGAGACCGGCCCCGCCACGGCGTCGTACCAGACGGTCGTCTCCGGCGTGGAGGAAGGCGAGGAGGTGATCGTGCGCGGCACCCACAAGATCATGCCCGGCGTGCCCGTCGAGCCGGTGGCGCTCTGACCAGAACGCTGGAATGAACGACAGGCGGGGATGGCATTTCCCCACGACCCGCGACCACACGACATGAACCCCGACTTCGGCCAGTACTACGAAGCCCGCGAACCCGGCCGGCGCGAACGCGCCTACGGCTGGGCGACGGCCATCGGGTTCCAGCCGTCGACGGGCTCAAGCCGTCCGTTTCCCCGCTTCTGGGAAAATCCGGAATGCGGTTGGAGGATGGCTTCGGCATTGAACTCGCTTGACAAGTTCCGACTTTGATGCATAATTTTGCATCATTCTGAATCTAAAGGATGAATCATGACAACCGAAGCCATCACCTTCCGGGCCGAACCGGATTTCATTGAAGCCATTCGCGCACAAGCCGACCGCTTGGGCGTCAGCGTCAACGCGGCGATCCGCGAAATGCTCGCGCCGGTCGTCGGTTTTTCCCGTTCCGCCCCTTCCGCCGCACGCCCCCGCAACGACTTGATGCGGTTCTGCGGCTGTCTCAAGGGCGTCGATGCGCGGGCGATGCGCGCGGCGCAGGAGGATTTCTCCAAGATCGACCCGGAGATGTGGAAATGAACGCGCTTCTCGTCGACACCAATGTCCTGATCGACGCCTTCCTCGGCGACCGTGACGCAGCGCGGACGCTTTCCGCTTATGACCGCATTCTGGTCTGCACGACGGTTCTCGGCGAATACAAGGCCGGCGTGGACCCCGCCACCAAGTCCGGGCGCGAGTTTCTCGGCAAGCTGGAAGAGTTTCTCGAAGATCCCGCCGTCCGTACCGTTGGAGGAACGGAAAACACCGCCGACTACTACGCGCGCGTCTACCGCACGCTCAAGGCGAACGGAACGCCGATTCCGCAGAACGACATCTGGATCGCCTCCTTCGCCCTCGAGCATGCCGCCACGCTCTTCTCCCGGGACACCCACTTCGCCGGCGTTCCCATGCTGAAACTCGCTTGACGTCTGACGACCCGAATGATTCCCCTCGTCCATCGCAGACCCCGATCCGCTTGATGAAACCGTTCTCCTGGCAGCTGCCGGACTGGCCGGCCTTCACCTTCGCCCGCAGCGCGTTGCGGGACGAACTCGCCGAGTTCGCCCGCGCGTTCCGGGCGGCGGAAAAGGCGTTGCGCCAGCCGCAGGATCCGCTCGTCGTCGCCCAGACGCTGACCGCCGAGGCCGTCACGACGAGCGCCATCGAGGGCGTCGAGGTGGATGCGGCCATCGTGATGTCCTCCATCTGCCGTGCGCTGGGTATCTCCGGCGTCCCGCCCACCGCCACGCGCGACCTCGCCGAACTTGCGCAGACCGGAGCCATCGTCCCAATGGGAGACGGCCCCAAGACCCGCTATCTTCTGAACCACTCCGCTTTCACGCCCGGAGATGAGCCGATTGATGGAATAAATGAGGGAATAAACGAGTCCATTCTCCGGCTCGTGCACAACCACCCCGGAAGGGGTGTCCCGTTCTTCCTAGCTTCGGTCAAGGCCAGCCGGGCCACCGTCGAACGCGCCGTCCGCGCGCTCGTCGCGGCCGGCAGGATCGAACACCGCGGAAGCCGCAAGACCGGCGGCTACTTCGCCACGCAATCGGACGCCACAATGCACAATGCACAATGCTCAATGAACAAGGGTCCGGCTAAGAGGAGACGGAGACAATGAAAACGGAAAACCCGGTCGCCGACAAGAGCAAGGCGTTCGCGATTGCCGCCGTTCGACTGTATCAGCGGCTCGTCGAGGAGCGCCGCGAATACGTCCTGTCCAAGCAGTTCGTCCGCAGCGGGACGAGCATCGGCGCCAACGTCCACGAGGCCATTCGCGCCCAGAGCCACCCCGATTTCGTTTCCAAGATGTCCATCGCCCTCAAGGAATGTCAGGAAACCGAATATTGGCTCGATCTTCTGCATGAGACCGGATACGTCGACGACACTGCGTTCCATCCGATTCAAAGGCAGAACAAGGAGCTTCTTCGTCTTCTGACATCCATCTGCAAAACCGCCAACGCAAAATAGTTTCCCCTCTCTTTTCCCCATTGTGCATTCTGCATTCTGCATTGTGCATTCAACATTCAATCCCGAAACCGACAATGTTCTCCAAAATCTTCATCGATCGTCCCCGTCTCGCCTTCGTCTGCTCGATCGTGCTCATGCTCGCGGGCGCGATCTGCATCACCAAGCTGCCCGTCGAGGAATATCCGGACATCGCCCCGCCGCAGATCTACGTGATGTGCAACTACCCGGGCGCGACGTCGCAGACGATCAAGGACACCGTCGGCACCGCGATCGAGGCGGAGCTCAACGGCGTCGACGACATGCTCTACTTCTCGGCCAACGCCGAGGACAACGGCAACTTCTTCGCGCAGGTCTACTTCAAGCCCGGCACCGACAGCGACATCGCGATGGTCAACGTCCAGAACGCGGTGAAGCGTGCCGAGCCTTCGCTCCCCGAGGAAGTGCTGCGCCAGGGCGTGCGCGTCAACAAGCGCTCCACCGACATTCTCTGCATGTACGCCTTCCTCACGGACGGCTCGCACATGAGCACGATGGAGCTCAACAACTACGTCTCGAAGAACATCGCCGACTCGCTCGCTCGCGTCGACGGCGTGGGATCGATCACCGCGATGGGCGACACCTACGCGATGCGCATCTGGCTCGACCCCGTGCGCATGGACGGCCTCGGCGTCTCCGCCTCCGAGGTGACCGCCGCGATTTCCTCGCAGAACATTCAGGCCACGGCGGGCTCCGTCGGCGGCGAGCGCGCCAATCCGTACGTGCAGTATCGCATCACCACGACGGGCCGCCTCCAGACGCCGGAGGAGTTCGAGAACATCGTGATCCGCGTCGACGAAAACGGCAACGCGCTCCGCATCCGTGACATCGGCCGCGCCGAACTCGGCGCGCAGCAGACGGGCTTCATCGGCGAATTCAACGGCAAGAACGCGGTCGGTCTTCAGATTTACCGCGACACGGGCGCCAACGCCGTCGCCGCCGTGAACCGCGTCCGCGCCGAGATGGAGAAGTGGAGGTCGCGTCTGCCCGAGGGCGTCGAATTCCACCTCGTCTACGACCCCACGGAGTCCGTCGTCGTGTCGCTGCGCGAGACGGCCCTCACGCTCGTGCTCACGCTCCTGCTGGTGATCTTCATCACCTACCTCTTCCTTCAGGACTGGCGCGCGACGATCGTCCCCTCGGTGGCGATTCCCGTTTCGCTTCTCGGCGCGTTTCCGTTTGTGTACGCGCTCGGCTTTTCGCTCAACACGCTCACGCTCTTCGGCCTCGTGCTCGTCATCGGCTCGCTCGTGGACGACGCGATCGTCGTCGTCGAGAACTGCCAGTCGCTCATGCAGCGCGAGAAGCTCACCGCTCGCCAGGCTGCGATCAAGTGCATGGAGCAGATCACCGGCGCGATCATCGCGACAACGCTCGTCACCGTCGCGTGCTACGTCCCGCTTGCCTTCTACGGTGGCATGGTGGGCACCATCTACTTGCAGTTCGCCGTGACGATGTGCGTCTCGCTCTGCCTCTCCACGTTCGTGGCGATGACGCTCTCGCCGGCGCTCTGCTCGCTCGTGCTTCGGCCGCCGCGCGAAAAGCCGCTGAAGATCTTCGCGCCGTTCAACCTCCTTGTGGACGGCTCGCGCCGATTCTCGAACGTCTTCGTCGGCTTCCTCGTCCGCCGCTCGGTCTTCGCCGTGGCCGTCCTCGCCCTCTTCGTCGCCGGCATCTGGGGGATTTCGAAAGTCGTTCCCGGCTCCTTCCTCCCGGAAGAGGACAAGGGCATCGTCATGTGCGACATCGGCATGCCGGAGGGCGCGTCGCTGGAACGCACGATGGATTCCGTCCGCGCCTTTCGCGACAAGGCCGAAGCGCTTCCGGAGGTGCAGCAGACGATGGCGGTCGCGGGCTTCGGCATGATCAACGGCGCGGGCGAAAGTTCCGGCATGATGTTCGCGAAACTGAAGCACTGGGACGAGCGCAAGGGCAAGGACCAGGACGCCGCGTCGGTCAAGGACAAGCTGATGTTCTTCGGCATGTCCGCGATGGGGACGGACCCGGAAAAGCTCGCCGCGCAGGCCGACTCGCGCGTGATCTGCTTCACGCCGCCCGCGATCCAGGGCCTCGGCGCGACGGGCGGCCTTTCGTTCTACCTCACGAGCGACGGCTCTCTCTCCGCCGGCGAACTCGCCGCGACGGCGGACAAGCTCGCGATCGACATCCAGGGCCTCGCGGACGCGTCCGGCCGGAAACTGGCCTCCTCGGCGAACAACTCCTTCGTCGCGAACACGCCGAAGCTCTACCTCGACCTTGATCGCGAGAAGGCGATGAGCCTCGGCGTCAACGTCTCGCAGCTCTTTTTCACGCTGCAGGCCCAGCTCGCCTCGTACTACGTCAACGACTTCAACATGAAGGGCGAGGCGTTTTACGTGAAACTCCAGAGCGAGCGCGACGTGCGCGAGGCTTCCGATTCCGTGCTCTCGCTCCAGGTCCCGACCGCGTCCGGCGGCTTCGTGCCGCTCTCCACGCTCGCGACCCTCCGCTACGAGAACGGCAGCCGCGTCATGCAGCGCTACAACAAGATGGACGCCGCGAAGATGACCGCGCAATGCGCCCCCGGCGTTCCGTCGAAGACCCTCATGGACGCCATCGAGGCAATCCCCCTGCCGAAGGGCTGCTCGATCGAATGGACCGATCTTTCGCTTCAGGAAAAGCAGAACCAGGGCCAGATCGTCGGCCTCATGGCGCTCGCGATGCTCTTCGCGTACCTCTTCCTCGTCGCCCAGTACGAAAGCTGGAGCATCCCCGTGCCGGTCATGCTCACGGTCGCGACGGCGGTGCTGGGCGCGATGCTCGGCATCTGGGCCTGCTCCGGGGAGTGGGCGCGCGCGCACGGCTTCGGCGCCGCCGGTTCGCTTTCGATCTACGCGCAGCTCGGGCTCGTCATGCTCATCGGCCTCTCGGCCAAGAACGCGATCCTCATGGTCGAGTTCTCAAAGCAGGCGCGCGAGGACGGGCACTCGATTGTCGAGGCCGCCGTCCAGGGGTTCAACATGCGCTACCGCGCGGTGCTCATGACGGCGTGGAGCTTCATCTTCGGCGTCATCCCGCTCGTCTTCGCGACCGGCGCCGGCGCCAACTCCCGCACGGCGATCGGCGTCACGACTGGCTGCGGCATGCTCATGGCGACGCTCGTCGGCATCATGCTCACGCCGGGCCTCTACGCGGCGATGCAGAAGCTGCGCGAAGGCGTCAAGCATCTCCTCGGCATGAAGACCGAGCTCGAGATCGCCGAAGCGCGCCGCGCCGAGGACGCCGCGTCCCGCGCCGCCGCCGAAAAGGCCGCCGCGGAGGCCGCCGAGCGTCACGCCGCGGAGGCCGCAGCGCGTTCGAAGGGTTTGTGATACAATTCCGCGCGCCACACGCACGGGGCCGCCGGAACACGGCGGCCTCTTTCCGCCGCCAGACCGCAGAAATGCCAAGAAAAACCGTCCCGTTCGACCTTGATCTGGTCCGCCGCCTCGAAGCGCGCACGCCCACGCCGTTCCACGTCTACGACGGCGCCGCGATCGTGCGGCGCGCCGAGGCGCTGAACGCCGCGTTTTCGTGGTGTCCCGGCTACCGCAACTACTTCGCGGTGAAGGCGACCCCGAATCCCGCGATCCTGGAGATCCTGAAGCCGGCCGGGACGGGGGCCGACTGTTCGTCGCTCGCCGAGCTCGTGCTCGCGCGGCGCGCCGGGTTGCGCGGCGAGGAGATCATGTTCACCTCCAACGACACGCCCGCGGAGGAGTTCGTCGAAGCGGCGCGGGCGGGGGCGATCCTGAACTTCGACGACATCGGGCACATCGACTTCGCGCGCGCCGCCCTCGGCGGCCGACTGCCGGAGCTCGCGTGCTGCCGCTACAACCCCGGGCCGCTCAAGGAGGGCAACGCCATCATCGGCAAGCCGGAGGAGGCGAAGTACGGCTTCACCCGTACGCAGCTCTTCGAAGGCTACCGGATGCTCAAGGAGCGGGGCGTGAAGCGCTTCGGCCTCCACGCGATGGTGGCGAGCAACGAGCGCTCGGAGTCGTACTTCGTCGAGACGGCGCGCCTGCTTTTCGATCTTGTGGCGGCGCTCTCGCGCGAACTCGGCATCGCGTTCGAGTTCGTGAACCTCGGCGGCGGTTTCGGCATCCCGTATCGCCCCGAGGAGCGCGAGATCGACATCGCGGCCGTTGGCGCCGGCGTGAAGGCGGCGGCCGAAAGCATTCTCGCGAAAAACGGACTCGCCGTCCCGCGCGTCGTGACGGAGAGCGGACGCTACGTGACCGGTCCCTGCGGCTGGCTCGTCTCGCGCGTCCTGCACGTGAAGCGCACCTATCGCGTCTACGTCGGGCTCGACGCCTCGATGGCGAACCTCATGCGCCCGGCCCTCTACGGCGCGTACCACCACATCACGGTGTTCGGCAAGGAAGACGCCGATCCGGTGGAGGTGTGCGACGTCACGGGCTCCCTCTGCGAAAACAACGACAAATTCGCCATCGCGCGTCCCCTTCCCTCCGTGAAGCCGGGCGACGCCGTGGCGATTCACGATGCCGGCGCCCACGGTCACGCCATGGGCTTCAACTACAACGGCAAGCTGCGCTCGGCCGAATGGCTCCTGCCCCCGGAGGGCGGGGAGCCCCGGCTCATCCGCCGCGCCGAAACCCTCAACGACCTTTTCGCCACGCTCGTGCCTCCGGTGCGGGTGGCCGAGACCCGAAATCTGATCGATTCATGAAGTGTCCCTATTGCGGAAAACCCGAACGCTGGAAGTGGAACCGTCCCGGATGGATGCATTTCACTCCTGGTCCCATGGAACTGTGGCGCTGCGCCAGTTGCGGCAAGGAGTTCACGGTGTGGTGGTGGGTGTTTCCCGTCCAGACGCACGTCGCCCGCAAGCTCGTCTCCGCGTGGTGGCTGCTCGCGCCTTTCCTCCTGCTGTTTCTCGTTTCCTTCTTCCTCCTGCCGTCCTGAGCGCCGCCCGCCGCGGTTCGCCGCCGATCCGAAATGTCCCGCTTTTCCGTGCAACGTCTTGAAAACGGCGCTTTCCGAGAAAACGCCTGGCTGGCGTTTTGCGGGGAAGGCGGCGAGGCCGTCGTGGTCGATCCCGGCGATGACGCGCCGCGCATCGTCGCGGCCGTCCGCGCGGCCGGGGCCGACGTGCGGGAAGTGCTCCTCACGCACGGGCACGTGGACCATCTTTCCGCCCTGCCTGGCGTCCTTGCCGCGTTTCCGCGCGCCGCGGTGCGCCTCGCGGCCGCGGACGCCGCATGGTGCTTCACCGGCGCAAACGCCCTCCCGCCCTACGCCGTGCCGCCGCCGCCCCCGCCGCACGCCGCGCGGGACGCCGCCGACGGGGACGAGTTTCGCGTCGGCGCGGTGCGTTTCCGCGTGATGGCGACGCCGGGGCACTCCCCGGGCGGCGTGTGCTACCTCGCGCTCGACGCCGGGGAACCGGACGCCGCGCCCCTCGCGCTCTTTTCGGGCGACACGCTGTTTGCCGGCACGATCGGCCGCACCGATTTTCCCGGAAGCGATCCGGCGGCGATGGAGCGCTCCCTTGCGCGCCTCGCCGCGCTTCCGCCGCCCACTCCCGTGCTTCCCGGACACGGTCCGGCCACGACCCTTTCCCGCGAACTTGCAACGAACCCCTTTCTCCGCCATGACGACTGAAAGACAAACCGCGCCGGCGATTTCGATCGGCGCCGACGGAATCGACGTTCACGCGCTCGTGGAGCGCATTCTCGACACCGTGGCCGACAAGCGCGCCGCCGGCGTCTACGACGACGAAGTGGTGGCCCGCGCCGAGCGCAACAACCTGCTCCTGCTGCAGGACGACGCGCAGTTCATGGAGCAGTACCTCGCGTGCCTGCGCCAGATCGTCCCCGTCGACATCAACGATTTCGACATCGTCGAGCGCCGCGGCGCCCTCGCGCCCGTCCTCGTTCGCCTCAAGAAGGCGATCTGGAAGCTGCTCAAGTTCTACACGTACCGCCTCTGGTCGCAGCAGAACCAGACCAACGCCGTGCTGCTCGCCGCCATCGAGATCATGCAGCGCCGCCACAAGGCGGAGATTTCCGAGCTCAACGAGCGCGTCGAGGCGCTCGAAAAGCTCGTGAAGGGATAGAGCGGGCGAGCCGGACACGACATGAAGATCGCAGTCGTTTCGGCGCGGCTCCACGAGGCCGGAACCGTCGGCGGGGCGGAAACGCTCCTCTACGCGTTCGCGCTCGACGCCGTGCGCCTCGGACATGAGGTGGACCTCCTCTGCACTTGCGCGACGGATCACCGCACGTGGGAGAATTCGCAGCCGCCGGGCGTCTTCGCGCGCGACGGCATGACCGTGCGCCGCTTTCCGGTCGATTCCCGCGACGTCGGGCGCTTCGCCCGTCTCCAGATCGACCTTTCGCGCGGCTGGCGCCTCTCCCGCGACGAGCAGGAGGAATGGCTCCGGCAGGGCGTGAACTCCACGCCGCTCGTGGAATGGCTCCGGAGCGGCAAGGGCGGGTACGACCGCGTGATCACCGGCCCGTACCTTTTCGGACTCGTCGCGGAAGTCTGCCGCGCCGTGCCGGACAAGGTGCTGCTCGCCTCCTGCTTCCACGACGAAGTCTTCGCCCGCGTCGAAGCCCTGCACGACGCCTTCCGCGGCATCCGCGGCTTCCTGTTCAACACCGATCCGGAGCGCGAGCTCGCCCACCGCCTGATGCCCGGCCTTTCCCCGAAGGTCGAGGCCGTCGTCGCGATGGGCATCGAGCCGTTCGAGGTTTCCAAGACCGCCTTCGCCCGGCGCACCGGCATCACCGCCCCGTACGTCATCTACAGCGGTCGTCGCGAAGAAGGGAAGGGCACGCCGATCCTGATCGACTTCCTCGACGCCTACCGCCGCCGCACGGGACGGGACGTGCATCTCGTCCTCACCGGCTCCGGCGACGTGGCGCTTCCCCCCTCGCTCGCCCCGGCCGTGCACGACCTCGGGTTCGTTTCGGAGGAGGAGAAGCGCGAGGCCATGGCCGGCGCCGTCGCCTTCGTCCACCCTTCCGTGAACGAGAGCCTCTCCATCGTCGTCCTCGAATCGTGGCTCGCGCGCACCCCGGTGCTCGTCCACGCCAAGGGCGTCGTGCTGAAGTGGCAGTGCGAAAGTTCCTGCGGCGGGCTCTGGTTCAAGAGCTATCCGGAGTTCGAGGAGGAGCTCACCCTGCTCCTCGACGAACCCGGCACCGCCGCGAAGCTCGCCGAGCAGGGCCGCCGCTACGTCCTCCGCCGCTACGCCCCCGACGCCGTGCGCGAGCGCTTCCGCGCCGCGCTCGAAGCCTGATCTGACCGGATTTCCGCGATCGATCGACGGGAACAGTCCCCTACGCACGCAACCCCCCGTTCCCGGCGCGGGCGCAAGGTTGCGGAGTTTTTGCTAGAATGCGGCCCCGAACACCGCATCGGGACCCGGAGCGAAGACAAGACATGACCACAGGAACCATTACCGGAGTCAACGGCAACCTCATTTCCGTCACGTTTGACGGTGCCGTGGCACTCAACGAAATCGGATACGCCAAGCTCGGCGACACGCGCCTGATGTGCGAAATCGTCCGGATTCGCGGCGACGTGGCGGACATGCAGGTGTTCGAGGACACGGCCGGCCTCGGCGCCGGGTGCGAAGTCGAATTCACCGGCGAGCTCCTTTCCGTCGAGCTCGGCCCCGGCCTCCTCAAGCAGGTCTTCGACGGCCTCCAGAACCCGCTTCCCGGCCTCGCCGAGAAATACGGCTTCTTCCTGCAGCGCGGCAAGACCGTCGCCGCGCTCCCGCGCGACGCCAAGTGGGCGTTCACGCCGGTCGCGAAGCCCGGGGACTCCGTGCTGGCGGGCGACACGCTCGGCACGGTCCCGGAAGGCGTTTTCACGCACCGCATCATGGTCCCGTTCGGCCTCAAGGGCCGCTGGACCGTGAAGTCCGTCGCCCCCGCCGGCGACTACACGGTCGAGGACGAGATCGCGACGCTCGCCGATGCGTCCGGCAACGAGACGAAGGCGCGCCTCTCCCAGCGCTGGCCGGTCAAGATCCCGATCTCCTGCTTCGCCGAGCGCCTCCGCCCGGAGAAGACGATGGTGACGCAGATCCGCACGATCGACACCTTCTTCCCCGTCGCCCTCGGCGGGACGTACTGCATCCCCGGACCGTTCGGCGCGGGCAAGACCGTGCTCCAGCAGACCACTTCGCGCTTCGCGCAGGTGGACGTGGTCATCTACGCTGCGTGCGGCGAGCGCGCCGGCGAAGTCGTGGAAATGCTGCGCGAGTTCCCGGAACTCGCCGATCCGCGGACCGGCAGAACCCTGATGGACCGCACGATCATCATCTGCAACACCTCCTCCATGCCCGTCGCCGCGCGCGAAGCCTCGGTCTACACCGCCGCGACGCTCGCCGCGTACTACCGCCAGATGGGCCTCGACGTGCTGATGCTCGCCGACTCCACGTCGCGCTGGGCGCAGGCGCTGCGCGAGCAGAGCGGCCGCCTGGAGGAAATCCCCGGCGAAGAGGCGTTCCCGGCCTACCTTGAATCCGTGGTCGCCTCGTTCTACGAGCGCGCCGGCCGCGTCCGCCTGCGCGACGGCTCGACCGGCTCCGTCACGATCGGCGGCGCCGTCTCCCCCGCCGGCGGCAACTTCGACGAACCCGTCACGCAGGCGACGATCAAGGTCGTTGGCGCGTTCCACGGCCTTTCGCGCGCCCGCTCGGACGCCCGCCGTTACCCGGCGATTGACCCGCTCGATTCGTGGAGCAAGTACAGGGGCGTGTGCGAGGAAGCGCTCGTCGCGAAGGCCCGCGGTGTGCTCCGCACCGGAAACGACGTGGGGCAGATGATGAAGGTCGTCGGCGAAGAAGGCACCTCGATGGCCGACTTCACCGTCTACCTCAAGGCCGAGCTCCTCGACGCCGCGTACCTGCAGCAGAACTCCTTCGACGAAACCGACGCCGCCTGCTCCGCCGAGCGCCAGCGCCACGTCTTCGGCGTCCTCTGCGGCGTGCTCGATTCGCCGATGGCCTTCCCGTCGCGCGACGCCGCCCGCGCGTTTTTCCACAAACTCACCCAGACCTTCCGCGACTGGAACGTCGCGCCCTGGGGTTCTCCCGCGTTCGCCGAGGGCGAAAAAGCGGTCCTTTCCGCCGTCGCTTCCGTGAAGCCCGGGGCCTGACCGCCCCGGTCCGCCGGACGGCGCGGATTTTCCACACAGCACCGAAAAGCAAGACATGAAGATCGTCGTCTGCATCAAGCAGGTTCCCGATTCGGACAAGGTCACGATCGACCGAACGACGAACCGCCTCAACCGCGCCGGAGTTCCGGCCGTCATGAACCCGTTCGACGAAAACGCCCTCGAACTGGCGCTCAAGGTCAAGGACGCCAACCCCGGCTCCACCGTCACCGTCGTCTCGATGGGCCCGCCGCCCGCCGCCGAGGTGGTCAAGGCCGCGGTGGCGCACGGCGCCGACGGCGGCGTGCTCGTCTGCGGCCGCGAATTCGGCGGCGCGGACACCTGGGCGACCGGCTACACGATCGCCCTCGCGATCAAGAAGCTCCAGGAAGAGGGCGGTCCGTTCGACCTCGTCCTGTTCGGCAAGCAGGCGACCGACGGCGACACCGCGCAGGTCGGTCCCGGCATCGCGAACCACCTCGGCATCCCGTGCCTCACCTACGCCAAGTCCTGCGACGTTCTCGACGACCGGACCTTCAAGGTCGTGCGCCAGACCGAGGACGGCTACGAGGACTGGGAGATCCAGCGCCCGTGCGCCCTCACCGTGGTGAAGGAAGCGGGCGAACTTCGCATCGGCAACCTGCGCTCCAAGATGAAGGCGAAAAGCTACCAGCCGCCGGTCTGGGGCGTCGCGGAGTTGTCCCCGAATCCCGATTTCATCGGACTCAAGGGTTCGCCCACGCGCGTTTCCAAGGTCTTCGCCCCGCCGGTGAAAACCAACAAGGAGCGGCTTGAAGGCACACCGGCCGAGCAGGCCACGAAGCTGATCGCCAAACTTGAAGAACGCCACCTCGTCTAAGCAGCCATGAACGAAATCTGGGTTTTCGCGGAACAGCGCGACGGCAAGCTCGAATCCGTCGCACTCGAACTTCTCTCCAAGGGCCGCGAACTGGCGGAAAAGTCCGGCTACGCGCTTGCGGCCGTGCTCCTTTCGGAAAATGGCGCACCGCTCGCGCCCGAACTCTTCGCGCACGGTGCCTCCAAGGTCTACCTCCTGGACGCGCCGCAGTTCGCCTACTACCAGAACGACTGGTGGAGCGAGGCGTTCGTTTCCCTCGTGCGTGAGCGCGGGCCCGAAATCGTCCTCGTCGGCGCCACGACCATCGGCCGCTCGCTCGCGCCGACTGCGGCCTCAATCCTGCACTGCGGGCTCACCGCCGACTGCACGCAGCTCGACTTCGACCCCGAGGCGAAACTCCTTCTGCAGACCCGTCCGGCCTTCGGCGGAA
>Ga0310691_10002725_pt1 | contig 22562 bp, 14 predicted proteins | sample 176DNAGHGlowgp2_FD_203887 | JGI IMG/M metagenome (GOLD analysis project Ga0310691, IMG submission 203887) | Sheep rumen microbial communities from Palmerston North, Manawatu-Wanganui, New Zealand - 1766 DNA GHGlow gp2 (v2) (version 2) | ecosystem: Host-associated > Mammals > Digestive system >...
GTTGGCGCCGGTGAAGGCGCCCTTGACGTGGCCGAAGAACTCGCTCTCGAAGAGCTCGTGGGGGATGGTGGGGCAGTTGACCTTGATGAGGGGGCCGGCCTTGGCCTGGCTGTGGGCATGGATTTCGTTGGCAACCATCTCCTTGCCTGTGCCGGACTCGCCAGTGATGAGCACGACGGCCTCGGTGGAGGCCACGTCGAGGATCTGCTCCTTGACGCGCTGAATGGCGGGACTTCGGCCGATGATGCCCTTGAGGCAGTGCCCGCTGTCCACGGAGCGCTGGAGGTAGGTGTTTTCGATCTCGAGCTGGCGCTTGAGCCGGGTGAGCTCGTCGAAGGCCCGGGCGTGGGCGATGCGGATGGAAAGGTGGTCGGCGATGATGCGCAGGCCGTCCATGACGTTGGAGCCGTGGTTGCCCCGGGAGAAGACGATGATGACGCCGATGACCTTCTTGTTGTGGATGAGGGGCTGGCCAAGCAGGGTGCGCACCTGCTCGCGGGCAATCCACTCCGGATCCGCGACCCAGGCCATGCCGGGCTTGACGTCGCGCACGTGTAAGGGAGCGCCCGAGAGCGCGATGGTGCCGACCTTGTGATGGCCGAGGGGAATGCGCTCGAAGCGCCCCTGGGTGTTGGTCCAGGTCTCTTTCGTGGCGATGGAGTGGCCGGCCGATGCGACAAGGTGCAGGCACTGGGAACGGTCCCGGCAATTGTTATTCCGCGGACAGCTGGTGCAGGCGCCGGCCGGGGGCTCCAGAAGCCAGATGCGCACCAGGGCGGTCTCCGGCATCTGGTCGAAGGTGCCCGAGACCAGGGCGAAGAGCTCATCGAGAGTCTCGCAGCGACCCATGCGCAGGAGCAGCTCGTCGCGCTTGTCCATGCGGTTGAGGAAGTGGAGGCCCGTGTCGATGGACTCGGTCTCCGCATGCCTTCTGTGGCGCATGATGAAGGCGTCGATGCTCTGGCAGACGGCGTTGAACATGGAGCCGCCGCCACCGATCTTGGCGCCGTAGCGCACTTCGGAGGCCATGAAGTCGACGATGGCGCCGGGGAGCCAGTTGCTCTGGGTGCGACTGTCGGTGTAGGTGGCGTCGTCTTCAAGGTAGAAGACGGTGCTGGGAAGCCTGACGGCATTGGGGACAATGCTTGAAACGTCGGATCTGTCCCAGGCGTGGGCCGCGTCGTGGGCGCCGACCTCAAAGGCGCAGCGCGTGCGCGTGGAGTCCTTCTCGAAGAGGGTCACGATGTTGCGTCCCTTGAGGAGCCGGGGCTCCCTGCGGGCCTTCTTGGCCTGCTTGAGGCGGCGGCAAGCTCAATGAGGTAGATCAGCTCCTCTGCCTCAAAGTCTGTTTCCTTCAGAAAATGCCGTTTGTAGAGTCTATTTTCCATGCCAGAATCCTTTTCCATGCGTTGTTCAGTCAATGGGCGAGGTCGGCCGCCCCCCATCAGGACAGCCGGCCTGCCAGCGCGCAGACGGCGCTGCCGTCCTCTGCGGCGCGTGGGATGCTTCGTCGGCTACACGGCGTCTCTGCCGCGCTCGCCAGTGCGGATGCGCACGGCCTCGAGCACCTCGCTGACGAAGATCTTGCCGTCGCCGGCCTTGCCGGGGCCTTCTGGGCCGCCGGTCCTGGCCGCTTCCAGGATGGCCTTGAGGATGCGCTCCAGGGCTTCGTCGTGGCAGACCACCTCGAAGCGCACCTTGGGCAGGAAGTCCACGGCGATGGTCCTGCCGCGGTAGACCTCCACGTGGCCGTGCTGGTGGCCGAAGCCCTTGATTTCGGTGTAGTTCATGCCGTGCACTCCCAGGTCCATGAGGGCTTCCTTTACCCGGTCGAAGGCGCTGGGGCGGATGATGGCTTCTATCTTCTTCATGTCGTTTTCTCCTCCTGCCGCGTGCGCCTGCTAGAGGCTGTAGCCGCGTTCGTGGTGCTCGTTGAGATCGAGGCCTGCGGCCTCCTCGTCGGGATCCGCCCGCAGGCCTACGGTCTTGTCCACGAGGAGCAGGATGATCCGGCTGGCGAGGTAGACGTAGCCCCATGTGGCAATGACGGAGACAGTCTGGACGAGGAGCTGGCGGGGGCTGCCGTAGAGCAGGCCGTTGACGCCGTTGACGGAGGCGCTGGCGAAGACGCCGGTCAGAACGGCTCCGAGCGTGCCGCCTATGCCGTGGATGCCGACCACGTCGAGGGCGTCGTCGTAGCGGAAGCGGTTCTTCAGCAGGACGCCCGCGTAGCAGACCATGCCGCCGGCAAAGCCCATGAACATGGATGCGCCGAGGGGCACGAAGCCGGCCGCCGGGGTGATGGCCACGAGGCCGGCCAGGGCGCCCGAGACGGCGCCCAGCGTGGTGGGCTTGCCGGTGCGCATCCATTCCACGAGCAGCCAGCCTATCATTCCGAAGGCCGTGGCCAGGTGCGTCGTCGCAAAGGCGTGGGCCGCCAGGGGGCCTGCGGCCAGGGCGGAACCTGCGTTGAAGCCGAACCACCCGAACCACAGCAGGCCGCCGCCGATGAGCGTCATGGGCAGGTTGTGGGGGCTTGTGCCGGTCAGGCCGATCCTGAGGCGCGGGCCCACGGCATGGGCGCAGGCGAGGGCCGCCGCGGCCGAGGCCATGTGCACCACGGCTCCGCCCGCGAAGTCCACGGCGCCCATCTGGGCCATCCAGCCGCCGCCCCAGACCCAGTGGGCCATGGGGCAGTAGCAGAAGAGCGTCCACAGCAGGGAGAAGGCAAGCATGGCGGAGAAGCGGATGCGCTCCGCGTAGGAGCCGGAGATGAGCGCCACCGTCAGGCAGGCGAACATGCACTGGAACATCATGAAGGCCGCGTGCGGCAGGTTCCCGGCCAGTGGCGCGGGGCCGGCCATGCCGGCCAGGAAGACGTAGTCGAGGCCGCCGATGATGCCAGAGGCGTCGCTGCCGAAGGCGAGCGAGTAGCCGCAGACGGCCCACACGGCCGTCACGAGGCCGAGGCTGGCGTAGCTGTGGAAGCTTGTCGAGAGCACGTTGCGCGCGCTGACCAGGCCGCCGTAGAAGAGCGCCAGGGCTGGCGTCATCACGAAGACCATGGATGCGCAGACGAGAATGAAGGCTGTGTCGGTCGAGTTCATGCTGTTTCTCCCTTGCTGATGTCGCCACGGTCCTGGGCCATGGCAGTCTGCCGTCCAGCGGAGATGGGTCCCTTCGCTGAGGCGATTGACCCATCCAAAGCGAAAAGCGTGCCAGACGGAAAGGGGACAGGTTGTCCGCGCCAAAAGCTGTCTCGTTTCAGGGGATTGCGGCAGGGACGCGACGGGCGTCTGGCGCTGGCGGCAGCCTGGGAGGAAGGGGCGTTTCAACGCAAGTGTCGAAAAGAACCGCAAAGACCTGCGCGATCCTCGGGCTTGCTGTGGCTTGCAGGAAAAAGAAGCTTGAAATCCTAGACTTTTTTGTCTGCAGGACCTTTTCGACGCATTGGTAGATTTTCTGTCGCGATAGGAAGACGCTGGAAGGCCCGCCCCCCTATTTGCCTCTGGCAGCGGGTCGTGGCCGTCTGTCGTCTGCTGGCTACCGTCTGGCCATCTGCCGGCGTCTGCCGTCTTGCTGGCCGTCTGGCCTGCGTCTGCCCGAGCTGCCATTGTCGGCTCTTCCGGCGCCCGCGCCGTCTGCCTGCCTGCTTCTGTTGCCGTCTTGCTGGCTGTCATGGCCGTCTGCCGTCTGTCTGAGCCGGCGTCTGGGCATTGGCTGGCTTGCGCGGGATGGCGTCCGCTGGCTAACGGCCCGCTTCGGCGGACGGCATCGTGCGCCGCGAGGGTTTCGCTCTCGGCATGGCCGGCGGGGGCGGAAGCGGAGGCGCGGGGAAGCGCTCGACGTCCGGGCCGTCCAGCTCGGCGAGGTACGCGCCGGTGGGCATGCCCGGCCCGGGCGGAAAGCCGGAAGTGCCGGAAGGAAGAAGTAGGCACGGCACGGCTGCGGAGCAGAGCAGGGCAGGGGCCCGCTCCAGGGCCAGGGCTCCCATCGCCAGCACCTGCCCGCCAGAGACGCCGGCGGGTGCGCGGCGGCCCCATGGCCAGGGCGCCGATCCACGCGTTCCCCGCTATCCCCGGCCCGGCCAGCACGGCGCCGCCCGGCAGATGCAAGAAAGCAGGGCAGGGAGGGGGATCGGCAGAGCAGGGCTTTCCCCGGATGAAGGCGATGGCGGGGACGTACAGCCGAAGAGCCCGGCTCCTTCGGCTCCACATCCACACGGCCACGCATGCCAGCCGAGGATCACAGCCTTCCCCGCCCTCGAGGTCGGCCTGTAGGCAGGCCAGCCAGGATGGGCGCGGGACCGGCGCCGGGCCTATCAGGAGCCCGGGCGCGGGGACCAGCGCGCCAGCACCATGGACTTCCCGAACCCCTGTGATCCCTTGAGCCTTCCTGAGCCTCTCTGAACCTCCCTATTCTTGGGGGCTCCGGCCATGCTTGACATGCCGCCGCGCATTTTTAGGCTACTTGAGCGGCGGCCGCCGGCGAGCCCGCGGCCGGAACGAAACGCCGGAAGGGAGGGACGCTTTTGACAAGCGTAGAAAAGGCGCTGGCAGCCATAGACGAAGTGGAGAAGACGAACCGCGCGGCCGCGGACATTCTCAGGAAGTTCATCAAGGACCGAGCCTTCAGGCACCGTGCCTTCGGGCTGGTCTACGAAAGCAGGGAGCCCGAAGCCGCAAGACTCTGGAAGAAGCAGATCCGCGCAGGAGACAAGGTTCATGTCTTGCCCCTGCGCGGAGCGAAGGAAGGGCCGGAGAACACCGTCATCTGGACCGTGAAGAGCATTGACGCCGGCATGGCTGCGGTGGAGCGCAGGAAGGAAGACGGCGCCTCCGTGCAGGAGTTCGTTTCTGCCGGCGACCTCGTGGCCGTGGCCGAGTGGAAGGATTCCGTCTTTCCCGGCCTGAAGGAGCTCGACCGCGTCGAGCGTGGCGGATCGGACGCGCCGTTCCATGTCGTGATTAACGCCGAAAACGTCCATGCCTTAAAGCTGCTGGAGCACGTCTGCCCCGGCAGGGTGGACTGCATCTACATCGACCCGCCCTACAACAAGCCGAACTCGAAGGACTGGAAGTACAACTGCAATTACGTGGGCGCCGAGGACCAGTACAAGCACAGCAAGTGGCTGGCCTTCATGGAGCGCCGCCTGCGGCTGGCGAAGCGCCTGCTGAATCCGGAAGACTCTGTCCTGATCGTAACCATCGACGAGGTGGAGTACGCCCGCCTCGGCCTTCTGCTCGAGCAGATCTTCCCCGAGGCGAAGATCCAGATGATCAGCTCCGTCATCAACCCCAGCGGTGTCGCACGGGGCGCCGAGTTCTTTCGGACAGACGAGTACCTCTACATCGTCCGTCTCGGTGCCTGCAGGCCGGAAAAGCTTCAACTGCCGGAGGACTGGCTCACGGCGAGGAGCACGGGGAAGGACCGGCTCTACTGGCGGACCGTCAGGAGACGCGGTGCCGACAACTGTCGCGAGGATGCGCCCAATCAGTTCTACCCCATCTTCGCGAGCCTGGATGGCTCCCGCATCATTGGCGCGGGGGACTCGCTCCCTCCTGGTGAGCGCAGGGAGGACTTCAAAGCACCCGAAGGCTGCATCGTCATCTGGCCCTTGAAGCCCGGCGGGAAGGAAGGTCGCTGGCAGATAAGCCAGGCAACGCTCGAGGAGCTCCGCGGGAAGGGCTACGTCAAGCTGACATTCAGCGAAAGGCATGGCTACGTTCCGCAGTACTTGGCAAGGGGCGAACGGGAGAAGGTCGAGAAGGGGCAGTTCCCTGTGCTTGGTCGGGACGCTGGCGGCGCTATCATTACGGAGGATGCCGTCGAGGAGACGCCTTTCATTCCCGGCACGCAGTGGCGCATCCCCTCCCACAATGCCCGCGAGCAGGGCGCCGGTATGCTCCGCCGCGTCTTCAGGGAAAAGGTCTTCGACTATCCCAAGTCCCTCTACGCCGTGCACGACGTCCTCCGCTTCTTCTTGGCCGGGAAGCCGGACGCTCTCGTCGTAGACTTCTTCGCCGGCTCCGGCACGACGCTCCATGCTGTGAACCTGCTGAACGCCGAAGATGGCGGGCGCAGGCGCTGCATCTGCGCAACGAACAACGAGGTCTCCGCCGGAGAGGCGGACAGGCTGACGGAGCAGGGATTCCGGCCGTCAGATCCGGAATGGGAGCGCCTCGGCATCGCCTGTGGCGTGACCTGGCCAAGAACGAAGTGCTTCATCGAGGGCGTCGACGTCAAGGGAGCGCCCTTGAACGGCTCCTACGGCTGCGATACGGACGCATGGAGCGAATGCGAGGCCGACATGCTCGATCCGGACACGGGGAAGAAGATGCGCGGAACCTTCGGCAGAAAGACGAAGCGCGCCCTGTACCCCGGCATGGAGGGCATGACGCTGGCCGGCGGCTTCAAGGCGAACGCCGCCTTTTTCGAGCTGACCTGCGAATCGCCCGTGGCTGTCCGCCTCGGCATGGACTTCGATGCCTTGGCCCCCGTCTTCTGGCTTCAGGCCGGCGGACGCGGCCCCGTCATCTACAGGAACGAAGGCGGGCGTAGCCCCGTCGCCGCCGGAGAAAACGGCCGGGGCTGGGCAACCACGGACTTCTACGGCGTGCTCTTCGACCAGGACTGCATCGGAGAGTTCTGCCGGGAAGCCGAAGGCAGGCCGGAATTCAGGACGGCCTTCGTTGTCTCGGAAGACGACGCTGTCTACGCAGACATCTGTGGCAGGCTGCCCGGAATGGACGTGCGCCGGCTGTACGCCCCCTACCTGCGGCATTTCGAACGCGCCGGCGAAGGAGCGGAATAATGAAGTTCAGGCTGTTCGAGTTCCAGGAGCGGGCCGCGGCGGAGCTCCTGCAGAGGATGGACTCCATGCGCCGCGCCTACGATGCCGACGGATCCCTGTCGGCCGTCTCGCTGTCTGCGCCAACCGGCTCGGGCAAGACGGTCATCTGCGCGGCCGCGGCCGAGATGCTGCTCTTCGGCGGTGATGGTCGCGAAGGAGACGCCGGCGCCTCCATTCTCTGGCTGTCCGACAGTCCCGGCCTCAACCGCCAGACCATGAAGCGCTTCCAGCAGGCGTCGGAGTTCCTTGGCCCAGTAATGGAAGAAATCGGGCCGGAGTTTGCCCGCGGCCACGGGCGGCTTGAACCCGGCCGAATCTATTTTCTCAACCGGCAGCTCCTCGGAAAGGGGAAGACGCTGTCAGGCGAGGCCGAAGGCGGACATTCCTTCCACGACGTTCTGGAGGCAACGCTCGGTTCAGGCATCCGGCTCTGGCTCTTCATCGACGAAGCGCACCGCGGTCTTGGAGCCACCGGGGACAGAGGTTCCAGCGAAACCATGAACAGGACGGTCTACAGCCTCGTCGTCGACGGCATCGAAGGCGTCTGCCGACCCATGCCCTGCGTCGTTGGCGTCTCCGCCACTCCGGGGCGGTTCGAGGTCGCCATGAAGGCCCGGACGAAGCTCGGACGGGACCTGAAGGCTGGCGTGGATGTACCCGTCTCCGCCGTGCGGGAGTCGGGACTCGTGAAGGACGTCGTGGAGCTTCGCATGCCCAAGTCCGGCGCCTCCAGGCTGGACATGGGTCTGGAGCAGGCCTGCGCCTGCCTGGACGCCTTTACAAAGGACTGGGACGGATACTGCCGCTCCGCCGGCATTCCGCCCGTTGTTCCCCTGCTCATAGTGCAGGTCGAGGACAGAATTACCGCGGAGACGCTCGGCGCCCTGCGGAGCGAAATCCTCCGAGCCCTGCCGGATCTCGATCCGGACGTGGCCTTTGCCAACGTCTTCGGCGAGCACGCGGACGTGGAGACGCCGCAGGGCACGGTCCCCTACGTCAAGCCGGAGGAAGTCTCGGACAGCGCTTCGATCCGCGTCCTTTTCGCCAAGGACGCCGTCTCGACGGGCTGGGACTGCCCCAGGGCCGAAGTCATCTGGTCCCGGCGCCGCCGGGTGGACGCAACGTACATCGCCCAGCTGCTCGGGCGCATGATCCGCACGCCTCTGGCGCGCCGGATCGGCAACGTGAAGCGTCTCGATGCCGTGTCCTGCTTCCTGCCGGAGTTTGATCCGGACACGGTCGAGGCCGTGGTCGAAAGCTTCCGGTCCGGCGCCCCTGTAGTCGCTCCGGAGGGCATCGTCGCGCAGCCTGCGGACGCCGTCTGGTTCGGAGAGTCCAAGGCCAGGCTGGAGGCGGAGATGGCGGGCCTGACGGCAATCTCTTCAACGGCGCCTTCTCCGCAGGCGCTCTCTTCAGTGGCGTCCCGTCTGGAGGAGCCTGCCTCTTCCGGGCGTACGGAAGAATCCGGCCGGGAGCCTGAGGCGCCTCTGGAGGCTTTTCTGGAAGGCAGAGACGAAGCCTTCGGCGAAGACTCCGGCCAGCCCGGCGGATGCCCTTCCAGCGTTGCCGATGGTGGCGAGTTCCTGGACGATTCCGGCGAAGCGGTCACGGAGGAGACGGACGTGGCTCCAGCGAAGCCCTGCGCGCCGATCCGGCCTTCGGAGGAAGAGGTCGCGCGCATCGAGGCGTCGCTTGCCCGCATGCCGGATGCCGGAGGGGACGAAATCGCGGAGAGCTTTGAGGGGATGGTTTCCAGGACTGTCCGGAAGGAGGAGCTTCCGCCCGTCGGCGCCCTGATGGGCTGCGCGCGCATCGTCTCGTCGGACATAGCGCCCGGAACAGGCGTCATGGCCGGCGTCAGAAAGGATTTTCGGCTGGAGCTTGAAGCGGAGATCGTCCGCTGGCCGGACGAGTTCGGAAAGGCACTGGAAGGCGTCAGAACGGTCGTGACAGCCGTCAGGCGAATCGACGCCCTGACTGGGGACAGCCGCGAGGACGCCGAAGAGTCTGCGGCCAGAGGCCGCGCCCGCATCGAAGGCATGTTCAGAACCGCGTCCGCGGCCTTCGGCGGAGCGAAGGACGCCATGCTGGAATGCGTCAGAATCCGGACGCTCGGGAGCATGGAGAAGGGCATGGAAGAGGCCGCGGCCGTTGAAGAGGCCCATGCTCGGTACGCGGCCGCCGCTTCGTGCCCGGAGATAGCCGGAGCCGTGAACGCCTGGGCGAAGGAGGAGACCGCCCGCCTGCTCGCGAAACACAGCCCCGGAGCCCATGCCGTTTCCGAAAGGAACCGCGCCGAGTGGGACCGGATCGAAGGGAGCGTCATGCCGTACGTCGAGCGGAACCTGCGCATCTCTGCCGCGGACGCGAGGCAGAGCACGGACAGGGAGCGCTTTCCGAAGCACGTCGTGGCGGGCGCGGACGGCTGGGCCTACTTCAGCCTGAACGAGACGGAGAAGGCCGTCGTGCGGACGCAGCTGGATTCGCCTCGTTGCCTCGCCTGGTACCGGAATCCTCCGAGGAGTGGCCCCGGCTCCCTCTCCATCGCCTACGAGCAGGACGGCGAGTGGAAGAACATGCAGCCCGACTTCGTCTTCTTCGAGCGGACGGCAGACGGCGGCATCGCACGGATCCTCGCCGATCCCCACGGCGGCTGGCTCGGGGACGGCATGGCCAGGCTCAGAGGCTGCGTGGCCTATCTGGAGGACCATCCCGGCATGTTCAGCGCGGCGCTGTTCATCGCAGACGTTCCCAGGCAGGGACTCCGCTACCTGGATCTTGCCCGACCCGAAGTCCGGAAGGCCATTGCGGAAGCATCGGACGGTTCGGCACAGGCACTGTTCGCGGGACCGGCGGCGAAAGACTACGAGATCGCCGGGAATGTGGAGGGCTGATGGTCGGCATCTCTGTCCGGCTATTGCATGACTGCCTGAAGGAGACTAATCGTCGGCTTTCCGTCGGAGCTTTTCGAGCCAGGACTTCGAATCTGGTGCCCAGCAGGCAAGTGCTCCGGGCCAGTACGGCGGAATGGCGGCAGGATTCCTGCGTAGTGCCATGGCGATGAACCTGTCCTCGCCGGGACGGACGTGAGCCAGCATGATCGGAAACCCCTCGTTCTGCGAGGCGCTGGCTGTCTCCATACTTTCAGCCTTTTTCCGTATGTGCATGGGAATCTGGCGGAATTCCTGCTCCTTGATTGTGAGGCAGATTCCCCGCTTAAAATGGAGAAAGAGCCGAGTATCTTCGCGCACCATAGCCGCGATGCCCTTCGTGACGTCCTTCTTCGGAGGTTGGAGCCCTGCGGTGGCCAGCAATTTCTTCGCCTGAGGCAACGTCAAAAAGTCATATATATCGTCCTCCAGCTTCATGGCGTACGGATCCTTCGTGCACCGGAAATAGGGTGGCCGGTCTCCTGCAAGGGCTATCTGTCGCCAGTATTCAAACTCGCCCCAGTGCCACCACGGACGATCCCGAAGATGCCGGGCGTAGATGGCGGAAAGCATGTCTCCCGCCCTTTCGGAGCCGTCCTCTGCGAGCGAGGCTTCATAGGCGTGCAGATCCGTGGCGAGGGCGTCCTGCTCCTGCCGGGAAAGGGGCGCGATGTCTCCGGCAACGTGCCAGGCGACATCCTCCCAGTAGTCCCGGATTCTGCTCCAGTAGCCGGACCGGTTGATGACGGGAATGCTGTTCATTGATTTTCCTCGCGACAATGCGTTGTTTTTCTTCCGCTACTATGCCCTTGTAGCCTGTGGCAAGCTCCGTCTACCGCGGTCATCGGAGATGCGCCTAGGAAAGGACGAGTCGCACGGCAGACGTCTATGCCGCATGTCGCGCCGGTGCACCCGGAGACGCGCACGCTTCTGCATCTGCGGAAAAAATTTGCCTGGCACCAGTTCCGGCGTACAAGATCCTGCACATGTACATTCCGGCTCCAGATCCGGCACATCCGCCTGGCGGCCTCCTGCGCCGTCTCTTCAGGCTCGATGAAGTCGGCATCGGACATGGGGGCGTTTCCGAAAGGCGTCCTGCGCCCTCTGTACCAGTGCTTTGAAACGGCGCCGAACCTGCTGGACTCGACGTCCCATGCGCGATCGGTCCCAGTGGCGCCCCCGGAATGGTTCACGAATCCGGCAAGGGCGCGACGCCCGCGCCGCAGAGGAACATGGCGTTCCGCGCCTGGGGCAGGGTCGCGCCGCACTACTGTTCAGACATCCCGTCCAGTCCGTCGGCAATGCGGTCCGCCTCCTTCCGGGCGAAGGCGGCCAGCGCCTCGCCCTTCGGCGTCCGCGTTCCCTGTCCATCGTCCAGATCCAGCATGAACAGGGCAAGGGTTTCCGCGTCCGTGATTCCGGCAAGCCTGGCGCCGAGCGCGACTGCCTCGTACATGCCGGCGGCCTCCACGGCGCGCTGGAACGAAGGAGGGGAAGGGAAGGGCAGGGCGACGCTTCCCTTCTCCCCGGCTTCCGTCCCTGGCGGGAGGGAAGAGAACGGGGAAGGGCGCCTTCATCTTCTTTCCCTCCCGCGCCTTCGCCTGCGCTCCCCCTGGGCCCTGCCATCCCCGGCCCACGGAGCCCCACGCCCTGCCAGGCACGCCGGCGGCGGCAGGCGGGACGGCGCTTGCTGAACCAGAAAATCCGCCATGCCCGATGAAGAGACGTGGTGGCGCTCTCCGTCTTTCTCTGGCACCGATGCGCCCGCCCAGAAGCCGCGATCTGCCCGGCGGGGGAGGTGAAGTGCGCCTCGGCCGGGACGCGAATACGAAGGCAGGGCGGGGACGTAGGAGGAAATTGACAAGCGAAAAAATCTTGCTTTTTTCCCGTTTTTGTGATACGGTTAGCACCTCTGTCGGGGGTGATGCACGCGTTTTTTCGCCAACTGGCCAGTACTAGGCCGCGAACAAGAAGGTGCATCATGACAGCGACACAGTCCCGTCCCATCGGCTTCATAGACTCCGCCAGAACAGTCCAGGCCAGCCCGCAGACACAGCCGCTGCCGCCAGAGAAGGAAGACGCCATTCTCCGCTTTGACGGCGGCGAGACCGTCGGCATCGCCGATCTGCTCCACATCCTGCTTGTCACCGGCACGACGGGCTCCGGCAAGACGACTTCCGTCCTGCTGCCTGCTCTGGACGGCCTGATCAGCCGTGGCTTCGGTGGCCTCGTCGTGGACGTGAAGGGCAGCATGGCAGGCGCCGTCCGCGCCATTGCAGCCAGGCACGGCCGTGGGGATGACGTCATCGAGCTCGGGCCCCATGAAAGCGCCGTTCCCGTTAATCTTCTCGCCGGCGCGACGGCCCACGGCGCTTCTGCGCTTTTCCGCGCGCTCTTCATGAGCCACGCCGCTGCCGACGAACGGAACCAGTCCTTCCACACGTCCGGCCTGGCCCAGGCCGTCGACGCCTGGCAGGTGCTCTCCCGCCGCTGCAGGGACACCGGCGAACCCTTCTCCCTGGCGGCCTTCGACCGCCTGCTGAACGAGCCGGAGTTCGCCGCCGGCGTGTTCAACGCCTTCCGGGCATCCAAGAATCTTGCCCCGGCCGAGCAGGAGCTCGCCCGTCGCATTGCCGGCGCCTCGGCGCACGTCATCCCGGCCGACGCCAAAACGGCAACGCAGCGGGTCTGGCGCGAGCAGGTCACCTACGACATGTCCGCGATGAGGACGGGCCTGCGGCTCTTCCGCACATCCCCGGGACTGGAGCGACGCTTCTTCGCCCCCGGCGGGGTGCCGCTGGACATGGAGCGCTGGATTTACGACGAGCGCCGGATCGTCGTGCTCCGCTTTTCCCCGGCCACAGGCGAGGCAGGCGCCGGCATCGCCAGGCACGCCCTGCGCCGGTACTATGCCGCCGTCTATGCCCGTGGCCTCGGCATGCCGAAAGACGAGGCGACGTTCCTCTGCGCCGATGAATTCCAGGACGTCATCAGCACAGACCCGGCGGACGCCCTGAACGATGCCGCCTTCGCGGCGAAAGTCAGGGAATTCCGGTGCGCCGTGCTTCTGGGCACCCAGTCCGCCGTGGCTCTCGCCCAGCGCGCGCACCGGGGGCTAGGCGACGTGCGGACAATCCTCGGCAACTGCAACGTCCGCATCTTCCTCTATTCCGACGAATCGGAAACCTGCGCTCTGGCGCCTGCTTCGGAAACGCCGCTGGACGAGCTCGGCCCCGGCCAGGCCGTCCTCGTCCACTACGATGCCGCGGCCCGCACCCACCGGCACGCGACGACCGGCGTCAACCAGATGCACGGCGCACTGGCGCCCGTGCTCGCCGGCGTCGGCCACGACAGGAGCGACATTGCCGTGCCGGAGCCCGGCGAGGAAGACCTGGAACGGAAAAGCCAGAACATCCTTGCCGGCCTTGGAGGCTTGGCCGGACCGGCGTACAGCGCGTCCGCTCCTGTCGCTGCGGCCCAGGACGAAATCGTCGAGGAGACGCCAGCCGAGACGGCACTCGCCAGCGTCCGGCACAGAGGCATGGATCTCGCCCACGTGCCAGAGGCGCTGAGGACGCCGGAAGTCTGCCTTGCCGCCGTGCATCAGGACGGCATGGCGCTGCGCTTCGTTCCGGAGGCGCTGAAGACGCTGGGGATCTGTCTGGAGGCGGTGAGGCAGGACGGCCTGATGCTGGCGCACGTGCCAATGCCGATCCGGACGCCGGAGCTCTGCATGGAGGCCGTCATGCAGGCCGGTCAGGCGCTGGAGTTCGTGCCCGAGACGCTGAAGACCGAGGAACTCTGCCTTGAAGCCATGATGCAGGACGGCATGGCGCTGGCGTTCGTGCCCGAGGCCCTGAAGACGCCGGCGCTGTCCCTGGAAGCCGTGCAGAGCAACGGCAGGGCGCTGCAGTACGTGCCGGCGTGGCTGCGTACGCAGGATCTGTGCCTGGCCGCCGTCCGCAACGATGGGGTGGCGCTGGAATGGGTGCCGGCGAGGCTCCGGACGCCTGAGATGTGCATGGAGGCCGTACACATCTCGGGCTGGGCGCTGCAGTTCGTGCCGCCGGCGCTGAAGACGATGGAGCTCTGCCTTGTGGCCATCCGCCGGTCCCCTAGAGCGGCAACGCTGCTGCCAGACGTCCTGGCATCTGATGCTGTCTCGGCGCAACGGCCTCGGGCCGGCGCACGCGCTGGACGTTCCGGGGGACCTCGGTTGGCGGGGATCCCGTGCCGGCCTCGCAGGCGCCATGGCGGGATTCCGTGCCGATAACTCCCTCTCTATCGCCGCTGAAGGAGCCGCGCCGGATAGACCGAGCATGCATGCGCATAGGGACCGTCCGGGATATTCGCCATGGATGTCTTCGTGACCGTCAGGGAGGCTACGGGCATCATCCCCTGTTTGTATTCCAGATTCTGGAACAGTTCAACCTTGCGGGGTTATCCCCCCGCGCCCCCCTGTGCCGACGGGCATCGGCAGGGTTTCCGGGCGCCCACTTCCTGGCAGGGGAAACCCTGTCGAGACCCGCGGCTGATCTTCAAGAAAGCGCCGCTTTCTTCCCTCTCTTCTCCCATCCACGCATCCCGCCGAACGCGGGGAGGAATCCCGTCGTTGCCTGCGCCTTTCCTGTCGCTCCATGCAGGAGATAGGCGGGCTATCCCCGCCGGGGAGGCTGCATGCGGAAATACAGGAGCGTGGAAGTGGCGCTGGAGGCCGTCCGGGCGGACGGTCTGGCACTGCGGGACGTGCCTGAAGATCTGAAGACGGCGGAAGTCTGCCTGGCAGCTGTCCGGGAGTACGGGCCGGCGCTGGCGTTCGTGCCGAAGGAGAGGAAGACGCCGGAGGTCTGCCTCGAGGCCGTCAGGCAGGACGGCAGGGCGCTCAAGTTCGTGCCGGCAAGGATGAAGACGGAAGAAGTCTGCATCCTTGCCGTCCGGCAATGCGCCAGGGCGATGAAGTTCGTGCCGGAGCGCCTGAAGACGCCGGCCGTCTGCCTTGAGGCCGTCAGCCAGCGCGGGCTTTCGCTGGAAGACGTGCCGGTGCCGATGCGGACGGAGGAGATGTGCCTGGCAGCCGTCAGACAGCATGCGGGCGCCATGCAGTACGTCCCAGGCCGATACCGGGATGCCGTCCGGGATGCACTGGTGCAGGAAGCGGATGCGTCCACAGAGCCGGAGACCGATGGCCCAAGGCCGTAACGGCAGAACGGCCCCGATGACAGGGCCGTTCTGTTGTTCTATCTATATGGTAGTGGCACAGGACGTTGGTCTGGCCCGTACCACTGTTTGTTGCGCCTACGCAGCCTGCCCGCTGGAAGGTTGCCGGCCTGCCGTCGTGGACTTCAGCCGGTCAAGTTCGTCGGCCCACCACTGCATCATCTCGCGTCGGCGGTCCAGATAGTCGCTGTGGTTGTAGGCTGCCCTGACGGCGTTGTCCGGCTCGTGGGAAAGTTGCGCCTCAACGAGATCGCCGGACCAGAGGCCGCTGGCGTTGGCCGCCGTCGAGAACATGCCCCTGAAGCCATGCAGGGTCATTGCGCTCTTGTCCCAGTCCATGCGCCGGAGGGCAAAGAGTAGGGCGTTGCTGGAGACGTGCCTGGTCGCTGAGGTCAGCGAGGGGAAGAGAAACGGGCTGTCTCCCGCCCTCGCCTTCAGTTCAGGGAGCATAGCGAGGCACTGGCGGGGCAGGGGGACACGGTGCGTCCGGCGCTTCTTCATGCGCTCGGCTGGCACGGTCCAGACGGCGCGGGCCATGTCAATCTCGTCCCAGCGGGCGCCGATGATCTCCTGGGCGCGTCCGGCCGTCCATGCCGTGAAGCGCAGGGCATCGCGGACGACAAGGCTGCCGCCGTAGGCATCGATGTCCAGCATCAGACGGCCAATCTCCTCAGGCTCCTGCAAGGCGGCGTGGTGCTTCTGTAAACGCAACGCCGGCAGTGCTCCGCGGAGATCCCGGCAGGGATCGGTCTGGACGACACCGATGACAACGCCATAGCGCATGATCCTGGAAACGATGCCGAGGACCTTGTGACCTGTGGCGCCTCGGTCCCTGCAGACCGGTTCAACGACGCGAAGGACATCCTGCACGCCGATTTTTGCCGGGTCGGCCTTGCCGAGGCCAGGGAGCAGGTAGAGCTCAAGCTGCCGGCGGTTCTGGGTCGCGTAGTCCGGTGTCCAGCCTGGCGTCCGGAGCGTCAGCCACTTTTCTGCCAATTGCTGGAACGTCAGGAGTGTGGGCAGGCGGGGATCCCGGCCTGCGCGGGCGTGTGCCCGGTTCTCCAGATGGCGCTGCCGAGCCTCAGCGATGGAGACCTCGGGCCAGAGGCCGAGGCCGATGTCAATGTCGTGGTTCTGGTAGGCAACTTTGGAAACCCAGCGCTTCGTGCCGCTGGGCATGACCATCAGATACAGGCGATCGCCGTCGGAGATGACATACTTCTTGTCCTTGGGCTGAAGCATCGCAATCGCCTGATTCGTAAGCTTTTTCGTCGACATAGTGGTATAGACCTCCCTGAAATGCATGAACCACCCCTGATGCCACTGTCGTGGCGCGGGGCCGAATGTATTGGGGCTCTCCACGATGGACGTCTGTTAACCTCCTGGGAAATAAAAAAAAGAAAATCAACGACTTGCTTGAGAACAAGAGGGCAAGAGCGCTGATTTCCTAAGTAATTTGGGGAAGAATTAAGGGTGTGGCGGAAAGGGAGGGATTTGAACCCTCGATACAGGTTTAAGCCCGTATACTCGCTTAGCAGGCGAGCTCCTTCGGCCGGCTCGGACACCTTTCCGCTTGACCTGAGACTTGTAGGCGAAACCTTTCGGAATGTCAAGAGCGTTTTCAATTTGTTGACCGTGGCTAGGCTCGCGCGTAAAGTATCCGCTTCAGATTTCACTATTTCTGCGAGGAAGCTCCCCATGTCACAGGAAAAAGCGCAGGAAGCCCCTGCCAAAGAGAACATTGACTTCATCCGCGCCAAGATCATTGCCGACAATGCCTCCGGCCGCTTCGGCGGCAAGGTGCACACGCGCTTTCCCCCCGAGCCCAACGGCTACCTCCACCTCGGCCATGCCAAGTCCATTTGCCTGAACTTCGGCGTCGCCAAGGAGTTTGGCGGCCTCTGCAACCTCCGCTTCGACGACACGAACCCGACCAAGGAGGAGACTGAGTACGTCGACTCCATCAAGGAGGACGTCCGCTGGCTCGGCGGCAGCTGGGACGACAGGGAGTTCTACGCCTCCAACTACTTCGAGCAGCTCTACGCCTACGCCGAGCAGCTCATCCAGATGGGCAAGGCCTACGTCGACGACCTGACGGCCGACGAGATCAGGGAATACCGCGGAACCCTCAAGGAGCCGGGCCGGGAGAGCCCCTACCGGAACCGCTCCGTGGACGAGAATCTCGATCTCTTCCGCCGCATGCGCGCCGGCGAATTCCCGGACGGCAGCCACGTCCTGCGCGCCAAGATCGACATGGCCTCGCCCAACCTGACCATGCGCGATCCCACGCTCTACCGGATCCGGCATGCATCCCACCACCGCACTGGCGAGAAGTGGTGCATCTACCCCATGTACGACTTCACGCATCCGCTGAGCGACTCCATCGAGGGCATCACCCACTCGCTGTGCACGCTTGAGTTCGTCAACAACCGCGACTTCTACAACTGGATACTGGAGACCCTTGGCGTCTATCATCCCGAGCAGACGGAGTTCGCCCGTCTGAACCTCACCCACACCATTCTCTCCAAGCGCAAGCTCATCCAGCTTGTCAAGGAAGGCTATGTGAAGGGCTGGGACGACCCCCGCATGCCCACCCTCTGCGCCCTGCGCCGCAAGGGCGTTCCGCCGGAGGCCCTGCACGACTTCTGCCGCCGCATCGGCCTTGCCAAGTCCGACTCCGTGGTGGACTACGGCCTGCTCGAGTTCTGCATCCGCGAATACCTCAACGCCCATACCCCCCGCTGGATGGCCGTGCTGGATCCGGTCAAGGTGATCATCGACAACTACCCCGAGGAGGGGGAGGAAGTCTTCGAGATGCCCCTGCATCCCGAGGACGCTTCCTATGGTTCCAGAAAGGTGCCTTTTGCCAGGGAGCTCTACATCGACCGCGACGACTTCCGCATGGATCCGCCCAAGAAGTACTTCCGCCTGGCTCCAGGCCGCGAAGTGCGCCTGCGCTACGCCTACTTCGTCACCTGCACGGACGTGAAGACCGACGAGGCCGGCAACGTGCTCGAGATCCACTGCACCTACGATCCGGCGTCCAAGGGAGGCAACAGCCCGGACGGCCGCAAGGTCAAGGGCACCATCCACTGGGTGAGCGCCAAACACGCCATCCCGGCTGAGGTGCGGCTCTACGACCACCTCTTCCTTGCCGACGATCCCAATGACGTGCCGGAAGGCAAAACCTTCCTGGACCTTGTCAATCCCAACTCCATGAAGACGGTTCATGCCCGCCTCGAGCCGGCCATGGCCGGCGTCAAGGTGGGCGAGGCCGTGCAGTTCGAGCGGGTCGGCTACTTCTGCAAGGACAAGGACAGCACGGAGGCGCTTGCCGTGTTCAACCGCACGGCGACGCTGCGCGACAGCTGGGCCAAGATCGAGAAGAAGGGCTAAGGCCCGGCATCCAGCCCCATGCATATCTGCATGTTTTTCTTGACAGGCAGATGGTTTGAGGTCTACACAACCCCTCGTGGCTGGGTCGTTAACTCAGTAGGTAGAGTATCTGCCTTTTAAGCAGAGAGTCGCAGGTTCGATCCCCGCACGACCCACCAGGAATTTCGGGCATCCGGCAGCAGAGTCGGATGCCCATTTAATTTATAGTACAAACTGTACTAGAAATTTGCGGAACGTGTACTGTAAACGTCCCTGCAGGGCCAAGACATCCCAGCTACTGGACCTGCAGCTTGCTGTCTGCCGGTGAAGGCGAGCCTGCGGGCTTGGCGCTTGGATTCTGCCAGTGCGTCAGCACCGCGGGTCAGCGGTAGAATGCGTCGCTGCATCAGCGCGCTTCCCTTGACCTGATGGGGCGGCACCGCTGTCCATCTCGAAGGGCTCGAGGGACTCTCGCTTCAGGCTCGATGACCGCTTCGTGCTTTCGCCGGCAAGCGGCATTGCTGCCAGCAGGCAGGCGGTTTCGCGGCGCAGTCCTTGACCGGCAATGCGCCTGGCGCCTTGGCCGGGAGCGGCGGAACCGGGAGCCCGGCATCTGGCTGGCGAAGCGCGCCCAGACGTGGCATAAGGAGGTGGCAGGCAGAGAGCGAGGCCTTGGCGCGCCGGCGCCGGGGCAAAGGAGCAGCGCATGAGCAGACGTATCCACGCGGCCGTTTTCAGCCCCACCGGTTCTTCGAAGCGCATGGCGCTCCTGCTGGCAGAAGGCATGGCCAAGGCCCTGCAGGCAGGCGTCGAGCTGCACGACTGGACCCTCCCGGCAGGGAGGGAGAGGCCGGTCCGCCTGGCGGGCGGAGATGTCCTTGTCTTTGGCTTTCCTGTCTACGGCGGTCGCGTTCCCGAGATCTGCCTGCCCTGCCTGCAGGCGCTTGAGGGGGCTGGCAGGCAAGCCGTCGTCCTTGCCGTCTATGGCAACCGCCACTACGACGACGCGCTGCTGGAGGCAGGCGACATGCTGGCGGCGCAGGGCTTCACGGTGGCAGCCGCTGGTGCTGTGATCGCCGAGCACTGCATCGCGCCGGCCGTGGCCGCAGGCAGGCCGGACGCCAGCGATCTGGAGCTGCTTGCGGCCTTTGCGGCCAGCGCCGCCCAGGCAGCTGCAGAGGGCCGGAACGTTGCAGGCCGGCTTCCGGGCGTACGCCCCTACAAAACACTGCCGCCCTCTGCGCCGGCGAGGCCTTCGACGCTTGCCTCCTGCACCCGCTGCGGCGCCTGCGCCCAGGTCTGCCCCCTTGGCATCGTCGGCAGGGACGACCCCTCCCTCGTGGGCGGGGGGTGCCTGCGCTGCTGCGCTTGCGTGAAGTTCTGCCCCCAGGGTGCCAAGGCCTTTCTGGACGAGCGCCAGGAAGCGATCCGAACCTGGCTTGAGGCTGTCTGCCGGGATCGCCGGGAGCCTGAGTTTTTTCTCTAGGGAAGCGCTGATTAAAGGCATCTTTCAGCGACAAGGCCGAACTAACCCATTGAATTATCGAAGGGTTGTTGAGCCGATGCTGAATTAATCAGCGTATCCCTAGGGAAGCTGCCGTCCCAGTTGACAAGCACCCTGTTTCCGGACTTTCTTTCCCTGAAGCGCAGGCGCCCGCACGGCACTGCGTCCACCCCACCTTCAAGGAGCCTTCGCCATGCAGCAACGCGCAAGACATCCAGATGGCCGCCTTCTGCACCGTGCAGGGATGCCTCTCGCCAGAGCCCTCGCCTCCGCCTTCGCCTGCCTTCTCCTGGCGCTGGCCCCAGGTGCCGCCGTCTGCGGGGAGCAGGCGGTGTTGCGCATCGGCGTGGCCGATGCGCTCACAGGCCCCTTTGCCAAGGACAGCGCTTCCATAGGCCGGGCCGCGCGGATAGCCGTTGCGCAGATCAACGACAGGGGCGGCGTGCGGGGCATGCGCGTGGTGCTGGAAGAGGTGGACGACCAGTGCACCCGCGGCAAGGCCGTGGGGGCTGCAGAGCAGCTGGTCGCAAAGCGGGTGGCGGCCGTCTTCGGGCACACCTGCACGGACGCCATGGAGGTCGCGCTTCCCGTCTACACGAAGGCCGGCATTGTTGCCGTCTCGCCCTCGGTCACCAAGGACGACATGGGGAATGCCAAGCGCAATCCCTGGTTCTTTAGGACCATCAATCCCCTGCGGGAGGAGGGGCGGGTCGCGGCGAAGTTTGCCAAGAGCAAGCTCGGCGTCAAGCGGGCGGCCTTTCTGCACGACGGCACGGCCTTCGGCCGGGATTTCGCCTTGGAGGTGCGGGACCAGCTGGAGAAGAAGGGCGTTGCAACGGTGCTCTGCGACAGGCTCAACCCCGTTTCCCTCGACTTCTCGGCCTCTGTCCGGGCGCTTGAGCGCTCCGGCGCAGACACGCTCTTCATTGGCGCCTACAAGGAAGTGTGCGAGCGCGTCCTTATGCTCCTCGAGGCCAACAGGACGACCGTGAATGTGGTCTGTCCCGACGTGCTCCACAACGTGGAGACCGTCGGCTCCCTCAAGCTGCAAGGCGTCAAGGTATACGCGGTCTTCACGGACGAGAGCCGCTCCCGGAGCATGAGCGCCTCGCTGGCGGAGCTGCACAGGAACTGGTTCGGCATGCCTCCCGGACCCTACTTCTACAGCTCCTATGCAGCCATGCAGGTCCTGCTCGGCGCGCTGGACGCCGCGGACAGCCTTGCGCCGGGCGACATTGCCAGAGTCCTGCGGGAAGGCACATGGAAGACGTCGCTCGGCAAGATCGGCTTTGACGAAAACGGCAATCCAACGGGCGTGGAGACGACAGTTTACCGCTTCCGCGAAGGCAGGTTCGAGAAATGCTGGTAGCGGGACGGCACGTTGCCTTGGCGTTCGCCCTGCTGCTGGCTTTGCTGGCGCCGGGGGCTGCGTCCTGCGGCGTCGATGCCTTCTTTGTTCACGGCTTCTTTGCCGGGCAGACGCCCTTCTCGCGGCTGAAGGCCGACGGCGGCCCCGAGGGCCTGTGTCCGGCGCTTATGGACGCGCTGGCCGGAGTGGCAAGGACGAAGGCGCCCCACATGCCCCTGCGCCAGGAGATGGCTCAGGACTTTCTGCGCGCCGGCATTGTCGATCTGTATTTCAGCTTCGTCGAGGCCGGTGCCGTGCCGCCCAAGGGACTGGCCTTCGGCGAGGCGGTGCTGGAGAGTCCTCTTGCCGTCGTGTCCTGGGACGGGAAGCTTGCCGGCGATGCCGTTGTCTTCTCGCCCAGGACAGTCGGTGTCGTCGAAGGGAGCTGGGAGGAGCAGGTCATTTCCGCCATGCGGACGCGCCTTCACGGCCGCTGCCGCGTGCGGTCCTACCCTTCGAGGGATGCCCTGATCAATGAGCTCTCCCGGCGCAGGATCGCCAGCGCTCTCGTGCCGGCCTGCACGGCGGGCACGCTGAAGGCCGCCGCCGGGGGCGTCGCCGTGTCGGGGCCGCTGCAGGACTGGGGGCTGGGGATGCTCGTGCCTGTCTTCAGGGAGGACGATGTCGCCGGACGTGCGCGCTTTGCCAAGATGCTGGATCGCCTGCGGCAATCGCAAGATCTGCACCGGCTCCTTCAGCTCTGGCTCCCAGAGGAGGAGCGCTGACGCGACTGCACCCCTGGCTGAGGAAGGGGGATTAGGGGGCCGGCGATTTGCGCGTCTTCCAGATGATGTATTCGGCATCGGCCAGCACGCTCATCGGCAGGCGTATGCCAAGCGTGGAGGCCGTCTCCATGTTGACAGCGAGTTCTCCAGCCGCTTCCAGCGGCGGTAGAACCTCCTTCCTGCCGGCGAAGAGGATGCGCAGCAAGTGGTAGGCGTTGCGCCGCTCCATGGTGCCGGCACGCTGGTAGAAGGCCATCAGCGCGCCGGCAGAGGCTTCGCCGAGGGACTCGGTGCCAACGGCGGGAATGCCCGCGTCGAGGAGCGGCTGGAGCAGCCCGTTAAGCGTTTCCGCGGAGGTGCAGCGCAAATGCCCGAGATAGACGGCGTCGGGCTTGAGGGCGGCCAGCCTGCGCATGCCCTTGAGGCATTCGTCGTAGCTGTCTTGGGCAATGCCGACGGCAACGGTTTCGCAGCCGCGCTTTGCGGCTGCATAGGCCGCGCGGGTGGGGAGCAGATCCCGGATGTCGTCCACCGTGTCCACATGCAGCAG
>Ga0310691_10002727_pt1 | contig 22556 bp, 10 predicted proteins | sample 176DNAGHGlowgp2_FD_203887 | JGI IMG/M metagenome (GOLD analysis project Ga0310691, IMG submission 203887) | Sheep rumen microbial communities from Palmerston North, Manawatu-Wanganui, New Zealand - 1766 DNA GHGlow gp2 (v2) (version 2) | ecosystem: Host-associated > Mammals > Digestive system >...
CGCCTCCAAACTTAACTGCCTGCTCTTGATTATTTACTGCTGCACTATACTGGACAGTTGTACCTCCATCAGTTTCATACCAACCATTACCATCAGGATCGACCAATCTAATAGGATTACCTACACAATAAACATATCCACCCATGCCTGGATACTTCTCCGTCAATGGGTCCACACCATACCAAATGCTTGCTACAGGTTGCATATAACGTGCACCATAGTAATACAAGCCTGTTTCTTCGTCAAGTTCCTTGCCGTTAAACTTGTATGGCAAGTCTTCTGACGAAGAATGTTCATCGACAAGCAGTTCACCGTATGGTAGGTACGCATCGTACTGGGTAATGTTACCATTACCGTCAGTGATGTAGCTAGTGCTTCCAAGGTGGTCTGAATGATAATAGAATGTCTCTTCCTCAGTAGAATTGTCAGCGATGAAACCGTATCCAGGCAGGGCACTCTCAGGGTCACTTGGGGCTTCCCACTGAATTGGAGCACCAGGGGCAGTGTCTGCCTCGGTGTTATGTTTTACATATTGCGCCCATTCGGCTGGGACGGTATGGTCGCCAAGTTCCTTGATTATTGTATTATAGCCTACACCTGTATTCTCGGGGTCGCCATAGCTACCCTTCATCGTAGGTATGCCGGGGGCTATACCGAGTTCTCTGTAATAGTCCTCACGCTGGGTCTCGATTTGGTTTAGACGCTCAGCGTAATCCTGCTGACCAGCAGTTAAGAAACTGCCGTTCTGACCATAGACATTGTTGAACGAGCCAGAGCCGATGCGGCTTGCAATACGCTTATCACCAATAAAGTAATGCTTAGTGAAGCGATTCTTGTTGACGCTTATTATACTTGCAGGGTACAGCGTATATTCATCAGTTTCATGGAACGTAATTCCCTGCGGTGCACCGTTGATATAGACGCCTTCCATGCTTCCATGACTCTTAACTGCACGCTCACCAGCATGGTTATAGGTATAGCGGCTTGTCTTGCCGTTGTCACTCAATACCATGAGACGGTTATCCTCGTCCCAGTACATTTCACGTACAGCGGCCGTAGAGTCATTCTTCATAATCAAAATCATGAAACAAAACTCTTTTTCCTGAAAAATCACCTAATGTGTAGCCGAGATAGACACAACGATAGTTAGGAATACAACATGTATTATATATTGTTTTTGTCAAATCTAAAATACAGTGATTGGCAATTGCTACTTTTAACACATCCTCAAATGTGAACTTTGGCGGTAAAGCCTTTTTGATTTTTTCAAAGTCCTGAGTTATTTTTTTTTCATCCTCATTAACCGTTGAATAAGTTAATGTGATGCAATCATTACTTTCGCTCTTTGTTTTTAGCAACTTAAGAAAAGAGGCAAATTCCTTGGGAAATTTTTTTATACTCTTATCGAGCACTTTTTTATTTCTTACGTCAAGAGGTTCACAACCAATTATTGACGATGCTCTAAATCTGTTTCGCTTTATTGGCTGACCGTCGTAGTCACAAAAGACTTTGTACTCCACAGCAGACATATAAAAGTCTCCTATTTTTTTATTATGAGGAATTTGATTGTATTCCTCATAATAAAAATCATGTATTCTTTCGAGAATAGCTATGCCTTCTTCTACACAACACCATTCTCCAATTATAAGTTCGTTACTTAATCCCATATTTTTGATGATATTTTATATGATCCTCTCGTTTCTTAAATTCAATATTTCTTGGATCTGTCATTTTATCTTTATGTAATGATACACTTTTTTTATGGTGTCCATCGATTTGCTTACCTTTTTCATATTTGACTTTTCCTCCCATATCAAGGCCGTGTGACTGATCTATTCTTGCATCTTGAACACCTTTAGATCTCATCCTTTCTACAAATTTTTTACGTTCCTTTGCTGGAAGGGACTCGTAAATTTTCTTCACATATTTATTCTCTAGGTCTTGAAGTCTGTCATAAACTTTCGCCATCTTACGAACAAACTCGGTTGAGCCATAAATATCACCAACAACAGGAATCAATTCTAAACCTGTTTCCCACCATGAATTATCAAGAATTCCAATAATGTCATCTGCATCTTTTGCAAATTGTTTAAGCATTTGCTTTGACATATAGTTTTTTAAGCGATGCTCGATGTTTCGTTTTACAAAAGCTTTGATTCCAGCCTTTATTCCTTTTTTTGCTGCAAATTTAATTAAGGCTGAAATAGGAGAGTTTCCATCAGTATCAACTAACTTTATAGGATTCCCTAAACAATAAGTGTATCCACTTACATTTGCATACTTCTCCGCCAACGGATCCACCCCATACCAAATGCTTGCAACAGGCTGCATGTATCTTGCACCGTAATAATATAATCCTGTCTCCTCATCAAGTTCCTTGCCGTTAAATTTGTATGGCAAGTCTTCACTACTGCTATGCTCGTCAACCAAAAGCTCTCCGTAAGGTAGGTACGCGTCATATTGAGTTATATTTCCGTCTTTGTCGGTAATATAACTTGTAGAACCTAAATGGTCTGAATGATAATAGAAAGTTTCCTCCTCTGTAGAATTATCAGCGATGAAACCGTATCCAGGCAGAGCTGTTTCAGGGTCACTTGGGTCGTCCCATTGTATAGGTGCACCAGGGGCAGTGTCAGCCTCGGTGTTATGTTTTACATATTGTGCCCACTCGGCTGGAACACTATGGTCGCCTAATTCCTTGATGATGGTGTTATAGCCCACACCAGTATTCTCAGGATCGCCGTAGCTACCCTTCATGGTAGGAATACCCGGAGCGATGCCTAACTCGCGGTAGTAATCTTCGCGCTGAGTCTCGATTTGGTTTAGACGCTCAGCGTAGTCTTGTTGTCCGGCAGTTAAGAAGCTACCATTTTGTCCATAGACGTTGTTGAACGAACCAGAGCCAATCCTTGAAGCAATACGCTTATCACCAATAAAGTAATGCTTAGTAAAGCGATTCTTGTTGACGCTTATTATACTTGCAGGGTATAGAGTATATTCATCCGTCTCATGGAAGGTAATGCCCTGTGGCGCACCATTGATGTAAACGCCTTCCATGCTTCCATGACTCTTAACTGCACGCTCGCCAGCATGGTTGTAGGTATAACGTGAGGTCTTGCCGTTGTCACTCAATACCATGAGGCGGTTGTCCTCATCCCAATAGAGTTCACGCACAGCGGCGGTGCTGTCGTTCTCTACACGCACAGGGTTACCGTTGGCATCATAAGTATAATGCTCATGACCTATCTGTGACGGTGCGCTCGGGTGGTCGCTGTCCTCATACTTATAATAGTTATGATATGACTGCGCAGTCTTAGAGCCGTCTGTGGTCTGTTCCTTGCTCAACGGCATACTCATTATGTTGTATGCCATGTTAAGCGTGTAGCTTGCATCCTTTGCGTTACCAGTGGCTGAGATTAAGCGGTTCAGCTTGTCATACTGATATGTATGGCTGCTTGCGCCGCCTAACTTCGTGTTGTTGGTAGGGGTAACATCGTTGCTGATACCAAGGATGTTATCAACGGCATCGTATTGATACTTGTTGCGCATGATGTCGCTGCCGCTGGCAGTGAGGTTCATCTCCTGCAGACGCTGGCGCACATCGTCGTATGCGTATTCCGTTTCCGTGCCATTGCCGAGTTTGGTATATACCGTGTGACCGTCCTTGTCGTAGCCTATCTGCTCGACGATGGTACTTTCATTACCTTGCTTATTGCTCGAAAGGCTCTCCACCTGTCCTGCCTCGTCGTAGTGGTATGTCACTACCTCGCCGTCAGGGTACGTCATCGTGCGTACTCTGTTCCAGCTGTCGTAGGTGGCACCATATACGTATGTCCTGATGTCCGCCACGCTCGCCATTACGGTGCGCACGGTCTTGGTGACCTCACCCATCTTACCGTAGTAGTATGCCTCGCCGCCGCTGGCATCCTCGACAAGTGAGAGTCTGCCGGCACGTCCGTAGCCGTCGCCTGTCGTACCGTAGGTATATGTCACGCGGTTGAAGAGGTTCTCAGGATAGAGCACCTCGCTCAGTCGCTCATAGTCGTAGGTGTATGTTATCGGTGCATTCTCAGATATGCTGCGCTTGAGCTCTGCCGTGAGCTTGGTGAGCATATTGCCTGCAGGGTCATAGGTGCAGATGACCTCGCCTGCGTCAGGGTGCTTCACGCTGAGCTTGCGGCCGAGCATGTCGTAGGTATATGTAGTCTGCGTACCGTTAGGATGGTGCACGGTGGTCACCTGTCCTACTGGGTCGTAGTCGTAGCTTACCCGAACATCCTCGCCGTCGGCATGCTGCACTGTCTCGCGGTTGCGTCCCTTCTCGTCGGTATAGCTCTCCGACTGCCTGCCAAGGGCATCGGTGACACGTGTTTCGAGCATAGGCTCGCCGTCGTGCTGCGTGACGGCGTATGTACTCGTGGTCTTCGCTCCGTCGGCAAGGGTGACGCTGACTGTGCGGTCGTGGGTGTCATACTCTGTCGTTGCCTGCGGCTTTCCTATGGCGCGGCTGTACTTCGCTATCTCACTGAGTGGCTCGGTGACGCTGTAGTAGGTGGCTACCTTTCTGCCGAAGGCATCCACCTGTTCCCTGCCGCTGACGATGCTGACCTTTTCGTTTTGCTTCGCCGAGGCGTTCCATACTACGCCGGTGCGCTTGGTCTGCACGGCACGGCCGAGTGAGTCGCAGAAGGTGTAGGTGTCTATGTTGCCGTCCTCGGAGTAGTGTATGGTGTGCGCACTGCGGTTTTTGGGGTCGTACTCATACTTGATAGTAAAGGGCTGTCCGCTCTCTATCTCGTACGGTGCACGTATGACGGTCGGTCTGCCGAGGTCGTCATATTCATATTCCATCTTCTCGCCGTTGAGGTCGGTGGTGGTCTTCGGAGCATTCCACAGAGCGTCATACTCCGTAGATGAAGAGTAGCCGTAGGCATCCTCCACACGTGTCACAAGGCTGTGGTACTCGTCGTCGTATGTGTACTTATGCCACATGCGCTGTCCGCGGTGGTTCTCAGGCTTGGTAAGACAGAGGATGTTGCCGTACTGGTCGTAGTCGATGGTATAGAGAGGATACCCACCCTGGCCCTCCCTGTCAGGGAGGGGGAAGGATATTTGCGTAATATCGCCCTTGTCGTTTATCTCCGTGCTGCGCTGGCGATATACCGTGCCTGCGCTCTTGACGGTTATTTCACTTGGTATGCTGACAATATGCTTTGCTTCATTCCTGTGATACTTGATGTCTGCATCGAGTTCATAGTCCGTAGCTGTCTCGTTGCATACGATGAGGTTGCCATAGTCGTCGTAGTCGTTCTCCACCTTCGTGGTCATGGCAGCGCCTGTGGTCTCGTCGTAGCTGGTCTGCACCACTGCGGTGAGGGCTGGGAAGCGCACCTCGTCGCTCACCTTGCGCAGGTCGTACTCGTATGTGGCTTCCTGCAGCTTCCTTCCGTCGGCATCGTAGAGTGCCTCGGATGTCACAAGGTCGTGCATGTGGTAGTCACGGTTGTTTGCGTAGGTCTGTATGCTGTAGCGGTAGAGAAGAGACCCTCCCCGGCCCTCCCTGTCAGGGAGGGTGGTTACTTGGTTTGTCCTTACAGTCTTAAAACCGTAGAAGTCGCGTTCCCTGCGGTCACGGTAGCCGCCGCCGTACTCAAAGGTATTCATGGTCGTGGTGGCACCGTTCTCCTCATAGCCGCCGGTGGTCTCGACGCTTGCCATCACCCACTTACGTCCCGGATGGTCGTAGCTCGGTGTGGTCTGTTCGTAGTCTATGCCGATATGTCCGCCCATAGGCAGGGTGACGGTCTTGAGCATGTTGGTGCGTCCCGTAAGGTTGCGGCGCACCTGCAGGCTGTTCTCGTCGTCGCTGTATATCAGGTCGGGCAGTCCGTCGCCGTCGATGTCCTGAAGGGATGAATGAACGGTACTTACGCCTGACGACTCAGAGTGCTTGACGGATGGAGTCAAGTGTATCGTAACAAACAAAAGAGGTATTGTTATTTCTACGGAAAAGTTTCCATATAGCGATGTTGATGTAGCGAGAGTCTTGCCAAGTTCTCCTGACAACCTTGCGTTACCATACAAGCCATTGGTGAAATTCGAACCTGTGTTTATCTGTACAGAGATATTGTCGTCGTCCTTTCTGAGCATGTCTGGCAAACCGTCACCGTTGATATCCGTAAACGTAACATCTGCTATGGTCGTGGTCTTGGTACCATTAATGCCAAATGATATATCGGCAGGTCCGAGGATTCTGATGGACGTTCCGAGACCTGCGCCCCACGTGCCATAGTGCGATTTTTCGGTACCGTCAACATAGTTCTGCCAGGCCTCGGTGAAGCTGTGTCCGAGGTTGTAGCGGATGCCGCCACCCGTTACCATGTCAGGCAAGCCATCGCCATTGAAGTCGCTCCAATATACAGTAGTTTCGTTCTTACCTGAAGAAAAGTTACCGCTGGCGCTCACCGATGCTGCAGAAGTCTTGTTGCCGTTTGTGGCATTCTCTCCCTGCCTACTGCTACCGAATATTGACCTTACACATTTTGCTATGGCATTTCTTGCCTTGCCTTCGTTGACAGAAACACTAGCATCTATTGTCCATGCATCAGACTCCGACTGAGGCAGTGGTACAAATGTATTGCCATACTCGTTGCCGAGAATGCCTGTGGGGTTGGTCATATGAGCAAATACGCTACCATCACGATCATTTATCCAGTCAGGGTAGCCGTCACCATTCAAGTCCATAGCCGACACCTTGGTGTAGCTGGTCTGGCTGCTCTTGCTGCCGCTAGCGTTTGCAAAGGGTATTTCTCCTGAGACACCGTAGCCGTTGCTTGAAGACTCCGTGAGCAGCACCGGTGCAGACAGCATACCGTCGCCGTTGGAATAGTTGATGGTGTCAACCTTTATCTCTGCCTCGCCTAAACGCGATGAGCAGACGGTGTCGGGAGATATGAACACACGATCGGTAACGCCGACGTATGCCTTGCGCTCGCTGTCATAGCCCATGACATGGAAACGCTGCTGGTTGACAGGCGTGAGCTGTTCCTTCAGGGCATTCTCATCGATGTTTTCACCGTCGCTACCGGCCAAGTTCTTGTATTTATCTGTCTCAATCTTTATGGCTCCCGTGTCTATCGGCTTGTCGGCAAAATCCTTGTTTCCGTTATACGCAAACTGTCCCCAGCCTTTGTAAAGATGTCCGAGGTCTGCAGTGTTGAAGCTAGAGAATACGGATGCCTTGACCTTACAGAGAAGTTTCTTCTTCGTGCCGGATTCCTCAACACTCGTACTGTCAACCTTGTAGCATATACTGTCACGGAATATAGCGAGGGTGGCACTGTCTCTGATTTCAGCCAGCTCATTGGCGATGGTGTATGTCACGCTGTACTTTCCGGAGGACAGCTTTTCTGCCAGTTTGCCGTCTGCCACGAACAGCGTATCTTTCGCCATTTCATTGCCAGCTTCCAGACGGCTGCTGGTCTTATACACCGGCGAGCCGTTTTCGTCGTTTATGAGTATGTTGACGGTTGCGATGCCCGTATCATGATTAGCATCCGTGCGTATCACGGACATCTCAGGGACAATGTAGAAACCGTCGGAATACTTGGCTACTACGGTGTCAACCTTGTTTTTCTTGATGTTGATGGTAATGCCGTCAACCATCTCTTCGGAGAACGTGTCAGGTGCAACGATGCAGAGAGGCTTGTTGTACATGGTGCGGCGCGGCACTATGTGCTGTATCTTCTCGCCACCATCGTCATATCTGCACTGCGGCTGCCACGTAACGGCCTGCCAATCTATAGGCGACTGTGTCTCAATGGAGAATGAGATGTCTGTGGAGTCATTCTCATGTACGTCGAGGGAGTGTGTGAATTCTCCGTCGGTGACGATGCTGTCGGCTTTAAGCAGGTATTCCTTGATGATGCTGCTGCCGCTCTTCGTCACCTTAATGACCTTCAGCAACACGTCGTCGGTGGTCTTCTGCTTGGTGTATGGCGCACTGATGGTGTAGTGGCCAGGCTTGTATGCCATGGCGGTGGATGACTCGCCTTCCATGAAGTCCCTGCGGCTGTCGTAGGTCACGAGGTCGGTGCCGAGATAGCTCTTGATGCCTCCGGCAATGCTATCGTAGGTGATGACGGGATTCCATTCCACATCGTCGGCAACGCCTGAGTACCTGGACTGCAGGCGGAAGAAGATACGGTCGCCGGCTTTTACGGTGTAGCTGCCGTCGTATGTCTTGCTGCCAGCCTGCAGCAGGGAGTCCCTATAAGTTTTCTCGTTTTTCTCGTGCTGTATGGCGTAGATGATGCCGTCGCCCTCGGAGCCGTACTTGGTGATGACGCTGTGCACTTTCACTTTACCGCCGAACGGGGCACGCCACATCCTGACGGCATCGCTGAGGGGATATTCCCTTTCAAGCGAGTCGCGCTCTGCGTCGTAGTCGGGCAGGAACTCCTTTGCCAGTCCCGAGCCGGTACCTGTTATTGGGTTTGCAGTGCCTGTGCTCGTGGCAATGAAGTTCGGCTTGCCGTTTACGATATGGTTGAAGAATACGGTGCCGTTCTGGGCTATGTCTATGAGTCCGTCGTTGTTGAAGTCGTTGAAGTAGGTCTTGGTCTTCTCCTGGTCGGAGGTGTGGATATAGCTGATGCCTGCATTAGCTATACCACTATATTTAACAGCAACATCAACATCGGTAGAGTTACTTGTGCTGACACTTGAGGAGAAGCCTCTGATTCCTTCTATCTTAACTGGTGATGCGAAAGCCCTCACGTCCTTGTCTGTCCCAAGGTTTTTGCAATAGTACAGGCTATCAAAGAACTGAAAGACCTTGTCGGGCAGTTCGTCGCCATCAATATCCGTGAAGGCTACCTTGCCGGTACTCTCATTTTTCGTATGGCTATATGAAGTTCCGACATTGAATCTTCCTCCCAGTGCCCCTACACCTACCAGAAGTCCGCCGCCAGTGGTGCTGCCGCTGGAGTAGCCGCCGCCGAGAGGCGTGAGGGCGTCATTACATCCTTCAACGCTGTATGCAAGAAGTTTTTCCTTGATGCCGGCACCTGCACCAGGGCCTTCGCTATTGAATGTCCAGGTCTCAGGTTCTGCGAACAGTCCGTTCTCTATGTCGTTGTAGTAGTCGAAGCCTTGGGTGGCGACGAACTGGTCCTTGCCGTCGAGCTGGTCGATGCCGACGAGGAGGGTCTTGCCGAACGGACCGGTTTCATATCGTGGCTTGTAGGCACGCAACTGCTGTCCGTCATTTTTCACCGTCACCTTGCGCAACAGGGCACGGTCGGTCTGCATGATGCCGAGACGGCCGCTGCGTGTGACGTCCTTCCTGTCTTCACCGGACAGGTCTATGTCGAACTCTATGCTGTACTTGCCTTCCTCGTCACCGTAGCCGGTCCAGGTGTAGCGGCTGGGGTATATGTTGCCGTCAGCCTTCACGTAGTGGAAGGCGGCAAAGTTGCCGTGGGTGTCGGTGATGCGGTCTATCACCCAGCGGAGGCGGTTGCCATTGGCATCGCTGAGTGTGGTCTCATTGCTGACGCTGCCGTCATGGCCGCCGTAGCTGTATATGGTGCCGTCCTTTGCGGTTACTTCCCAGTAGTATTCCGTGGGGTCGTCGCCCTTGCGGACTATCTTGCTGAAGTTGCCTTCCACCATCGGGTAGAAGCGTTTGTCGGTTTCCCTGCTGACTTCTTCCGTCCTGCGGTAGGTGCGGTCGCTGAGGGGCTTGCCTTCGAGAAGGTAACTTTCCGTCTCGTTGCCTTGGCTGAAGCGCGGCACGCCCCAGCGTGTCTCGATGTCGATGCTCTGCACGGGCAGGCTCCAGCCGTAGCCGGCGAGACTGCTGCCGCCGTCACTGCTATACTGCAGGGCTGCGCCTGCAGCGATGCCTCCGCGGCCTTCCGGCGTGGAGAAGGGATAGCTGAGCGTGGCGGTGCCGTTCTGGTTGGCAGACGGTGCTTCTGTCTGCTGTATGCCTGCCATGGGGTCGGCGGCCTTGAGGTCGCTGATGCCAGTGGGGACGTAGCTGGAGGTCTCAGGGCTCTCTGGTACCTTTATGATGCCGTTGATGACGTCGGTGAAGTGTGTGGTCTCGGCGGTCACGGTGGCAAGGAGGCGGTCGGTATCCTTGTGCCTGAGCATGGTCCAGCGTCGGCGCTGCTCGTCGTAGTAGTATGTGTGTATGTCGGCTGCGGTGTAGCCCTTTGGTATCAGCGTGCTGTCGTACGGCACGGTGATGGTTGCGGGCAGGTTGCAGAAGTGCTCGCCGTGTGGCAGGAAGCGGTAGCCTGATATGGTGTCGCCCTGCACTGTCTCGCCGCCGGTGACGTTGACCATACCTGCCGGCAGGTGTGGCAGATCGCCCTTGCTCAGAGGAGTGATGCTGAGCACGGCACCGTGCTGCATGGAGCCAGCAGGTACGGCAAGGCGTGCGCCGCCTACGCTGAGGGTGTCGTCATTAGCATTGGCGAAGTAGTGGCTGACGGCCTTGTGCTTCTTTCCCTTGCCCTGCTTCTTGGCATGGCTGTGCTGCACCGTCGTACTGGCTGCTGCCGCTATCGTCTTTTCGTCGGTAATGCTGTCTGTTGCCTGCAGCGTGTCCTGCGTTACGGTTTCTGCCTGTGCACGGTCGCCTGTACCGTCGTTGACACGTTGCTGCCTGCCGTCATTGCATGACGTGGTGAACAGCAGGGTTGCCGCTGCTATGAGAAGAATTGTCCTTATGTGTGTAATATAATGTAAGTCCATTATGCTCGTCTTCGTTTTCGTTGGATTAAGGATTAACGGACTAAGGATTAAGGTTTGATTGGTAATAACCCTTATTCTTTCTTCCTTCCGCCCTTATTCCGTCTTCGTTTTCGTTGGATTAAGGATTAACGGACTAAGGATTAAGGTTTGATTGGTAATAACCCTTATTCTTTCTTCCTTCCGCCCTCATTCCGTCTTCGTTTATTTCCTTATTACTTTCACTGTCTTAGTGTTTTCTCCGCTCGTTACGCTGAGCAGGTATGTCCCGACCTGTGGCAGATATACCTGCTTATAATAATAGGTGTCTGCCGGGAGTGACTGCATGCCCTGCGTGGCACCGTTCAGGGTGCGGAGCGTCATGGTGACGGGCAATGCTTCGGTCTGTTCTATCTGTACGCTGACGTTGCCGTCTGTCGTGGGGGTTGGCCATACCCTTACGAGGCATCCGTCTGTATCGCCGTCGCTTATGTCGGGTAGTATCTCTGTCTGTCCGTCCTTGTTGATGCGGAACTCGTTGACTGCCACGTTTCCGGTGCAGTCTGAGGTGGTGAGCTTGTAGGTGCCTTCCTGCAGGTTTTCAAACACTGCCGTGGGGGAGTCGCCTGACTTCGTGCCTGCCGGGGTGCTTTCCCTTTCCAGGCGCATGCTGTACGGACTGATGCCGCCCGTCACTGCAAGGTGCAGCGTGCCGGTGGTCTGTTGTTCACCGGGCTGCTCTACGTCGATGGTGGTAAAGAGGTCTTTCTCTGCCCTGAAGGTGAAGGTCCAGTCGCCGCCGGCCTTGATGTCCGTAAAGGCTATGCTGTCGCCGGTTGCCGCCGTTGCCTTTACGTATCTCACGGCGTTGCTCTTGAAGGTGCCGTTTCCTGTCGTGTCTATGGCAAGGTAGTATGACTCGCCTTCTTCCAGCGGCTGTATCTGCCGTATGTCTGACGTGCTGGCTGTCAGCGTTATGTGTGTGTCGGGCATGTCGGTGGATTGCATCTTCCATTTCCTGCCCATCCACTTGCCGTAGGTGGTGCTGCGTGTGAAGGACAGCTTGCCGCCGTCGTCACCGAACAGGAGGCTCTGGCCGTTCGCCAGTCTTTCGCTTGTGATATGTGCAAAGGCACCATCTTCACGGCTTGATGCAGACAAGATATGCTGTGCAGAGGCACTGTCGGAGGCGATACCTGAGATGCGGTTCTGGTATTTCTGGTTGCGGTATTTGTTCCATATCACGCGGCCGCGTGAGTCGTAGTAGCTGGATTTCAGCGTTATGCCGTGCCTGAGTGCCATGAAGCTTTCCACCTGTGCGCGCTCGAGGGCGGAGAGGCTGCGGTCATATACGGCGTACTCAACCAGTGCGCCTGACTGTGCCTGGCTGGGGAGTGTCCTGCTGCGTGACTTGCCGAGGTACAGCGTCCTGCCGCCAATGTTCTTTGATACGGAGTAGCTGTAGAGCTGCGTGGTCTTGCCGCTGTCGGGGGTGCAGTTCATGAAGCTGCCGCTGCCGAGGTCTGCCGTGCGCGAGGTGGTCTGGAGCAGTTCGGCGCTCTTGCCGTCGGAAAGGCTCCACAGGGTGTATTCGCAGTCGTTGCTGGTCTTTGATATGCCTACGAAAGTAAAACCGCTGCCGCCCTGAATCTTCATACTGTCGATATTACTGGTCTCGGACCATGCCACGGGTGATGACACGCCGCCTGGGGTCTGTGCATGCAGTGATGCTGACGGTATCAGCGATACCATCAGCATTGTCATTACTATTGTCCTTTTCACTGTATTTATAGTTGTCTTCTTCAATCCTTCAATCCTTCAATTCTTCAATCCTTCAACTTTATCGTGTATCCCACGCTGACACCGAAATAGTGAGAGTTGTTGGTGCGTTCGGTGTATCCGTAGTCGTTCTCGATGGTGCGCAGCAGGTCGGTGGCGCCGTAGTTGTATTCTACGGCTGCCTCGATGCCAGTCTTGGCATTCACATATCCTATCTTGAGGGATGGCATGAGGTGCAGGCGGCTCTTAATGCTCTCCTGAAGGTGGAGGGCCTTGAGGTGGTCCTGCTGCTGATATACCGTGCCGGTCCTATTGGCCGTATAGACTTTCGAGGTATGGAAGGGTATAGCCAGCAGTGCACCGGCTGACATGTAGAAATCGCGGAACGGATAGAAACGGAACATGAGCTGCGGCGATATGACGTCACAGCTTATTTCTGTCTTTTCTGACAGTCTGAGCCTTGCGGTGTTCTTCTCGACGCTGCCTGTCAAGCGCATGTAGTCGACACCGAGCTCTGCTCCGAGCCTGCCGTACCGCCATGTGCCGAAGATGCCGCCGCGGAACACGATGCCGCCCTTTTCGTCCTGCGTGAACTGCGGTCTCATATTATAGCTCTCCGTCATGCCGCCGAGCGAGGTGATGGCGCTGTAGCCGGCGCCAGCCCTTATGCCTATACGGAATTCATGTCTCGGTGAGAGGTCTATGTCTGCAATGGCAGTATCAACGACACTATCGGCGGGGATTTCCGCTGTGGGTTCTTTCCTCGTCGTCTCTGTCGTTACATGTGGCTGGGGCTTTTCTTCCCCTGTCGTCGTTTCTGTTTCTGTGTATGGTGTTTCTGCCGTCTTTGGTGATGGTGCCCTGTGCCGTGTCTTACTGTGATGATAAATTCCTGTGTCTTCCTGTACGGTGGCTTCGGGGGCTGGCGGCTGTATGCTATTGTCTTTGGCCGTAGCTTCTTTGGTCTCGCTCTTTCCGGCTGACGGTTCTTTCCTGTGTATGCACCGTTCGATGCCGAGCAGGAGGGCTATCAGCAGGAGTATTATGGTGACTGCCGTTCGCTTACGGCTGTTGCTTTTCTTTTCTGCCATGGTCTATAAATCGAATAGGTATGATACGCTCAGTTCTATGTTATGGCTGTGTATGTTCCTGTCTATCCAGTTGAAGTCGTTGAGCTCTGTCTTTATGCCGCTGGTCACTCCATAGAAGTAGCGTGCGTCGATGAGCCAGTGACCGAACTCATAGCCGAGGCCGCCGCCGATGGCTACGTCAGGACGCCCGGTCAGCTTGTCGCGCATGATGCGTTCGGTCTCGCTTGCGCTGCCGTAGGCGAAGCTGGCAAATTTCTCATCTTCCTGGTTGCTTTCATATCTCAGTCCCTTGGGGTTGAGTATGGCTGACACCCTGCCGCCTGCTGAGACGGAGAAGCCCTTGCGCCACGGATAGAACCGGAACATGCCTTCCACGCCGAGGTGGCTGTAACGTGTAGTAACGTCGTAGTTGAGTTCCATGTTGTCGGCATAGTGCAGCTTGGATGCTTTCTGGTAGTACACGATGCCGCCGTCGGCTCCGAACAATGAGCCGGCTTTGTGGTAGTGTGCATAGACGCCGATAGAGGGTATCACCTGCATCTTGTCCTTGAATTCGTAGTTTGAGTAGTAGTCTTCGGGAACGAGTACCTTTCCCATATCCTTGCTCACGGATATGCCGCCGCCGAGACGGACGCCTAACTTCATCGCACTGTCCTGAGCGGACAATGCAGTAGTAGATAGCATTAAGAGAATACTAAGTGTAATCTTTTTATTCATTATCCTGTTAATTGACATAAAGTTACAGTCTCTGTACTATTGTTAATGTTATTAATGTCTATTGATTGATGTGGCCAGCAGTAACTGACGGTCGTGAATAAATCCTACGGGTTCAATGTCCTTTATTTCGGATGCAAAGGTACTTAATTCTATTGAAACAAACAAATTTTTCCGTAATTATTTTCAAAAAGTACACAAAATATCATAAAATTACTGTTTTTCATGTATTTAAATGGTACACTTTATAGTTACAATCTATATCCCATAGTGTTATTTTGACATTTTGTCGTTATTTTTATTTTTTTCCTTACACTTTGATTTTTGCAACCTAAATTTCCTTGCGATGAAATTCAGCAAACGGGAAATTGTTTTGAAAATCGGGCAAATTTTCGACACTTGTAACTGGTTGATAATCAGTAGTGGGGTTTTTCATTGATTGTAAAAGCTATCATATTACACTGTAAAAGCATAGCTTTTACAGTGTGAAAGCTATCGAATTACAACCTAAAAGCACACATATTGCGATGCAAAAGTGGGCATATTGCAATGCAAAAGTGGCTGAAAACTGCCAAAAACGACCAATCCGGACGATGGATTTCACCAATTCGGGCATTTTTTCTCTTGTTTTCGGCGTCTTTTTTCTCTGGTTTGCGTCCTGAGATTAACAATCACAGAAATCAAAGTGTCAAGAAAAGCGTCTGTTTTGTAACACTTTGATTTCAGCAATATCACCTATGGAACAAAAAAAAACGCCAATTCCTTTTAACCGGAACTGGCGTTGAATTATGCTGTCTATTAATACTCCTCTGTCTAATCAATAAGGCACATCGTTGGATATCGTGCCACCGCCAAGAGGATCTTCGTCTTCTGAGAAAGACGAATTCAGACTGCTACGGCGGTAGGTGCCCTCTGCATCAGACGGAGCACCATAGTCTGAGGCATCATCAGGATCGGCAAAGCGGGTAAACTCGCCCATAAACTTTAACTTCACATCATCGACAGCACCTTTACGGTGTTTGGCAACACATATCAGTGCCAATCCCTTAAGCGAATCTCCATTGGCATCCTGCAGGATATGGTAGTATTCCGGGCGGTGCACGAAGATTACCATATCGGCATCCTGCTCTATGGCACCTGACTCACGAAGGTCGGACAGCTGCGGGCGCTTTCCGTCATCGCCAGGGCGCTGCTCCACGGCACGCGAGAGCTGCGAAAGGGCTATGATAGGTATGTTGAGCTCCTTGGCAAGTCCCTTGAGCGAGCGTGATATGGTAGATACCTCCTCCTGACGCGAATTAAACTTCATGCCGTTGGCATTCATCAACTGCAGATAGTCGATCATTATGAGCTTCACCTTTTTCTCCTTAACGAGTCTGCGGGCCTTGGTCCTGAGTTCAAAGACCGAGAGTCCCGGTGTGTCGTCAACATATAGTGGGGCTCCCATGAGATGTCCTATCTTATTGTCGAAGTTAGCCCACTCCTCATTATTAAGCTGTCCGCTAAGAATCTTGCTGCCTGGGATGGAGCATACGTTGGAGATAAGACGGTTGACAAGCTGCACGTTGTTCATCTCCAATGAGAAGAATGCTACCGGTTCGCGATTGTCAACGGCAATGTTCTTGGCAAGGGACAAGGCAAACGAGGTCTTACCCATGGCAGGACGACCTGCAATGATGATAAGGTCTGATTCCTGCCATCCAGACGTCAGTTTGTCGAGGTCACGATATCCTGTGGAGACACCCGTTATACCACCGGTATTCTCTGCAGCCTTCATTATCATGTCGCGCGCCTGCTGCACCACTGGGTCTATCTGGGTATAGTCCTGGCGAAGATTGGTCTGAGAGAGTTTGAACAGCTCACCTTCAGCCTTCTGCATGACCTCCTTGATATCCTGCGCCTCATCGAGTGCGAGCGTGCCTACCTCCGAGGCATAGCCCACGAGCTGGCGTGCAATATATTTATCGGCAAGGATGGTGGCATGCGACATCACATTGGTGGATGAAGCTACGTTTGCCGTGAGGTCAACGACATACATGGGCGCACCTACCTCTTCGTAGGTACCCTCGCGTTTCAGTTCCTCAAGCACGGTAAGGTAGTCCACCGGTTGCTCGTTAATGCTGAGAGTCTGTATGGCTTTGTATATCTTCTGATGACGTGTATCGTAGAACGTCTCCGGGCGTAACACCTCACTGACTATAGAAAAGGCATCGCTGTCAATCATCAATGCTCCGAGCACCACCTTCTCTACCTCCACTGCCTGTGGCGGAATATGGCCTAATGATGCGTCAACCTGCTGCTGTGTAGTTGTCCTGCGTGAACGTCGGTTTGTATTTTCTGCTGCCATTGTCGTTTATAAATTTATATTGCTATCACTTTATTGTAATATGCTGCAAACTGCGTCATGTCGGGCTCTTTGGCAAAGATGCCGAATATAGTGCTGCCACTGCCTGACATGGCGGCATACTCCGCACCATTGGCATACATTTGCTCTTTCACCTCGCGCAGTATCGGCAGTTTTTGGAATATGCCTTCCTCAAAATCATTGACGAGGACGTCGCGCCATTCCGCTACCGGCAATGCCACGACATCGCGGCAGTTGTGACGTGCCGCACGTGGCGTGATACCAGCGTATGCCTGTGCCGTGGAAACTGCCACATCCGGCTTTACCAAGGCAAGGTATCGCCCTTCAAGGTGGGGCACGCTGCATGGCTCAAGTACGTCGCCTATACCTGTGGCATAGGCTGGCTGTGCCTCTATGAAGAAGGCGCAGTCGGCTCCGAGCATAGCGGCATACTGCCTCATCTGGCTGGCGGACAGTCCGAGGTTGAACTGCTCGTTGAGCAACCTTATCATGAAGGCGGCATCAGAGGAGCCTCCTCCCATTCCGGCCTGCGACGGAATACCTTTGGTGAGCGTAGCCTTAACCGGTGGCAACTGGTGGTGTTGCGATATGAGGTTGTAGGCTCGCACTACGAGGTTGTCTGCCGGAGCACAGAGATTGGCGGCACCTTTCAACGCAAGTTGACAACCTGTCCCTACGGGTGCGTCGTAGAGCTGCTCTACCTCCAGTTCGTCATATACGGCTACGGGATAGAACACGGTTTCAAGGTTATGGTAGCCGTCGGCACGCCTTGACACCACATTCAGTCCAAGGTTTATCTTTGCACAAGGAAAAACTTTCATTCTTACGTGGATTGCTTTTTATTCTTCGTTATTCACGTGTCGCCTGTATCTTCCATTATCGTCCTTACATGCGACACTTGAGTTCTCTATTATATGCTCTCTGTCCACATGGTGCTGCATGCATCGCTCGGCATACGCCAATCGCCACGCGGCGAGAGCGACACAGAACCGACCTTTGGGCCATCGGGCAGGCATGAACGCTTGAACTGCTGTGAGAAGAAGCGGCGCATGAAGGTCTTCAGCCACTTCTCTATGGTCTCTTCGTCGAACTTATATACTGAGCCGTTGGCGAAGGCGTGTCTGGCGAGCATGAAGATCTTTGCCGGACTGAATCCGCAGCGTAGCATATAGTAGAGGAAGAAGTCGTGAAGCACGTATGGACCTACGAGGTCTTCCGTCTTCTGTGATATGTTGCCCTGCTCGTCGGCAGGTATCAGTTCTGGCGATATCGGTGTGTCGATGATGTCGAGCAAGGTTGCCTTGGAATCGGCATCCACCCCACTCTCCGCCACATACTTTACAAGATACCTGATAAGAGTCTTAGGAATAGAGACATTGACACCATACATTGACATGTGGTCGCCATTGTATGTAGCCCAACCAAGAGCGAGCTCTGAGAGGTCGCCCGTACCTATAACCATACCTCCCAGCTTATTGCTAAGGTCCATCAGTATCTGGGTGCGTTCCCTGGCCTGTCCGTTCTCATAGGTCACATCGTGCACGTTGATGTCGTGGTCAATGTCCTTGAAATGTTGTATGCAGGCATCGCGTATCGGTATTTCCTTAATGGTTATGCCAAGCGACGTCATGAGGTTAATGGCATTGGTATAGGTACGGTCCGTAGTACCGAATCCTGGCATGGTGACACCTACAATACCGGTGCGTGGCATCTTGAGCTTATCGAAGGTCTTTACGCATACCAACAATGCAAGCGTGGAATCGAGTCCGCCGCTGATACCAATGACGACTGTCTTACAGTTTGTATGAACCAATCGCTTTGCCAGTCCGGCTACCTGTATGTTGAAGATTTCCTCACACGATTCTTTCATGTTGGCGTTGGTCGGTATGAATGGTGTAGGATTCACCTCACGCATAAGTGAGAAATCGCGTGGCGATACCGAACGGCAGTCTATGAAACGCACTTCGCCTTCCTTCACGCCCGTGCGCTGTGCATTTACGAAGGTGGTGTTGTTACGACGCTCTGAACGTATCTTCTCGTAATCTATCTGCGAAGCTACCATCTGCGGTTCGAACGAGAAGCGTTCGCTTTCGGCTAAGCTCTGACCATTCTCGTATATCAGGGCATTGCCTCCATACACTACGTCCTGCGTGCTCTCGCCGAAGCCTGCACTGGAATACACATAACCTGACATGGTACGCGCACTCTGCTGTGCAAGCAGGTGACGAAGGTATGCATTCTTGCCTATAAGCTCGTCGGATGCGGAGAGATTGAAGATAATGTCTGCGCCAGCCAGGGCAAGTCTTGTTGACGGTGGCTCTGGTGCCCACACATCCTCACAGAGCTCCACGGCGAACGTTGCACCGGTATCTGTGCGGAATATTACGGGGTCGGCACTTACCTTGATGCGGTTGCCTGCATACTTTATCTCCGTAGGATGAAGATCCTGCGCAGAGGCAAACCATCGTTTTTCATAGAACTCGCTATAGTTTGGCAGGTATGTCTTTGGTATTACGGCAAGTATCTCGCCCTTTTGCATTACCACTGCGCAGTTGAGCAGTATGGTGCCCACCTGCACCGGTGCGCCGACGATGACGATGATGTCAAGCTGGCGTGTAAAGTCGAGCAGCATCAACACCGCTTGCTCTGAAGCATCGATGAGAAACTGCTGACGGAACAGATCCTGACAGGTGTAGCCCGTAACACCAAGTTCCGGAAATACCATTATCTCTATGCCCTGTCCTTCAGCACGAGCAATTATCTGCTCCATCTCATGGATATTATACTGGCAGTCGCCTACCTTTACTCTTGGTATGGCTGAGGCTACCTTTATATAACCGTAGTTCATAAGCGTATATTATATTTGGGTGGGTTCTATTAATATATCAATCGTAGATTTACCTGTGGTTACCTTTGCGATGTTCATGGAATAAGCAGCGAAGAGTCACCGTATGACAGGAAACGGAAATCGTTCTGCAAAGCATAGTCGTAAACCTTATGCCAGTCATCGCCTATCAATGCCGATACCAATAGCAGCAACGTTGACTGCGGTTGATGGAAATTGGTTATCAGACGTTCTACCACATGGTACTTATAGCCTGGGGCTATTATTATCTTCGTAGATGAATGAAGTATACTCAGTCCGTTAGCATCGAGCCACCTGACAACGGCCTGCAGCGCATCTATGGTGTCGGGTGCATCACCTTCTGTCTCATAGGGTTCCCACTGCTCTACCATGAGTTCGTTTTCTGCGAGACCCGGATTACGCAACAGTCGGCAACCAATGTAGTAGAGACTTTCAAGGGTGCGCACTGACGTCGTGCCCACGGCTGTCACCTTACCACCATGCGATATGATGTTTTCTATCGTGGAACGTCTTACGCTGATATATTCCCGATGCATCTCATGTCCCTCTATAAGCTCTGACTTTACGGGTTTGAATGTTCCTGCACCTACATGTAACGTAACCTCGTCGCGCTCTATGCCATGGGCATCAACATCCTTAAGCACGGCATCGGTGAAATGAAGTCCGGCGGTAGGTGCCGCCACACTGCCTTTTATCTTGGAATATACAGTCTGGTACGTTGTCTTGTCGCTTTCTTCCGTCTTACGGTTGAGATATGGCGGTATAGGCAATTCGCCCACTGCCTCGAGTATCTCTGCAAAGGAGGCGTCGCCATCCCAGTCGAACGCGCATACATAGCCGGTAGCACTCTCCTGCAAGCGCTCTACAGACAAGGTAACGTCTTTGCCGCCTACACTTATAACCCTACTCAGCTTGCCTTCCTTCCACTTTTTGAGATTGCCTATCATACATATCCATGAACATGAGCCACGCATCTGGAATATACGTTCGTAATCGTGGGGCTCAAACGGTTCAAGCAGAAACACCTCTATTAATGCTCCTGTCTCCTTGTTGAAGTGCAGTCGTGCCTGTATCACCTTGGTATTATTATACACCATCAGCGAGCCTTTAGGCAGGTAGCCTGCTATATTCTTGAAGGTATCATGGCTTATGTTACCCTTGTTATATATGAGCAACTTGCTTTCATCCCTGTTAGCCACGGGGAACTTTGCTATACGCTCGTCAGGTAACTGATATGTAAAGTCTTTTATCTTTATATTCTTTGGATTATTCACTTTGCCTAACCTATAATTGTTGAAACAATGGAGGAAACTGTCTGTATAATATCACACAGCGGTATCATGATGAGCAACAACGTAAAGAAGAATGCCGACACCACCACGTCAATGTCAAGTAATGAGAATCCCGTTGAGGTGTACTGTGTTGAGACAAACTTGTTGCTATTGGATATGTTCTGAAACATCTTCCTGAATAAGGTATAAGCAATCAACGCTGATACTATACCCCATAACATACCTACTATAATGTCGGTAATAAAATGCTGGCCAAGATATAAGCGTGTCCACATATTGATGAATGACCACGCATAGAGCGTCAAGCCGAGCAGGGAACTTCTGACAAGCAACGTGAAGAACGTCGCCACAGCCATAGTGTTTGCCGCATGGGAAGAAAAGAAACTGAAGTCACGCTCGTGCATATTGCCTGCTATACATGCCAGATATTTATACTGCGGATCATTGCATGGTCGCAGGCGCTCCACCATTGGTTTCACTAAAAAGTTCGCCGTGCCTGAGGCTATAAGCAAGCACAGTGCTACGCATCCAAGACACAGCAGTATCTGCTGCATGTTGTCATGGTTCTTGATGACAAGCAGGAACAATGCCAGGAACATAGGTATCCATACATATGCATTGGTAAGGAGCAATGCCACATGATCCAGGAATGCGCTTTGGCTGCCAAACAGGAAATCTATTCCGATGTTGTCTATTAATTCTATCACCGTTTGCTTTGATTATATTTTATACACCTTATATCTCTTTTATACACCTTATATCTCTTCTACTTCTTTGCTCTCTATCCATCCTTCACGACCATCGGACAAGGATATGCCGTACCATCCATCCATATCCCTGTCGGTAATGTGCACCGTGGTGCCTTCGTGTATCATGAAGGCATCTGATGATTTATGTGTCGGCGAGGACTTCACCATCACCATCTCATTCATGACGACGGCAGAGTCATGGGTGTTAAGCCAATGACTGCGCAGCAAGGCAGAGACGTTTCCTACCACAAAGAGCACGAACAGTAACAGAGAACCGTAAAATGAAATTCGTCTTACAAGCATATTGTCAACAAACAGATATACAAGGAAAAGCAACAATGCCACTATCAATGACACCATCGCCATATATGCCCAGGTATCTATCGTCGTACTGTTCACGAATGCCTTGCACCACTGCGTGAAAAACATACCCGCATCGTTTGGCATGCGATCTATTGTCTTGTTGCGGGCTATCTCAAGGCTATGCTGTATCTTCGTGTTTGCAGGAGCGAGTTTGCGTGCCCTCTCATAGTTCAGCACTGCCTTATATATATTGCCTGAACGATAATAGGCATTACCTAGATTATGATACTCCTCTGCCGATACGCCGACAGACAAATCCTTCTCATACAGTTCTATGGCTTTCTGATAATCTCCTGAACGGTATGCTGCGTCTGCCGATGCCTTCATGTCATTATCTGCCATTGCTGTGGCAGTAAGACCGGAAAGCAGCAATGCAAGCACGAAAGACATTACGCCGGTCTTTGCGTCTGAACTTGTTTTTGCCTTAGCACTTATCTTCATAAAGTCCTCTATTTTCGTAATGGCATCCGTAGCCTTGTCGTACGTAGCCTGCATCCTTGTCTTTACATCGTCATTGCCAGAGGCTGGAGCAAAGCGTGCATACTCACACTCATCAATCGACTCTATGAACGACGTTACGACATTGTCTGCCAC
>Ga0310691_10002728_pt1 | contig 22550 bp, 25 predicted proteins | sample 176DNAGHGlowgp2_FD_203887 | JGI IMG/M metagenome (GOLD analysis project Ga0310691, IMG submission 203887) | Sheep rumen microbial communities from Palmerston North, Manawatu-Wanganui, New Zealand - 1766 DNA GHGlow gp2 (v2) (version 2) | ecosystem: Host-associated > Mammals > Digestive system >...
TTCCGGGCCAGGACTCAAACAAGTGTGTCACAAACAACAAGGAGTACACTATGAAGAAACAAGGTTTTACCCTTATCGAATTGATGGTCGTGATCGTGATCATGGGCATCCTCGCCGCCGTCGCAGTGCCTAAGCTGTTCGGCATGATCGCCAAGTCCAAGGCCTCTGAAGTCCCGACCGCCGCAGGAACCTGGATCAATCTCCAGGATGCATATGCAGCGGAAAAGGCAGATGTTGGCGATTGGGCTGCTATTGGCTATGAAGCTCCGGGTGCGGTTAACTCTGCCAAAAACTCTAGCGAAACGAGCGTCATCAAATATGCTGGCGGAGCCCCGGCAAACAAGAGCGTGTCCTGGACTGCAACGCCCAAGTCTGCTTTGAATGATTGCACGACCTCTATGAATTGGCAGTTGACTGCAACTGCAACTGCAACAGGCATCACTGTTGGCACGGGAAGCGCAAATAACTGCACTGCGCTTACCCCCTCGTGGACGTCTCTGTCTCGTTCTGCAGCAACAAACTAATTTCAACCATTTCTTACACCAAGGACGAGCTTAACCGCTCGCCCTTTTTTCATAAAGATTTTAACAAACATATGCCCCAAACAGACTATCGCATAACCCTTGCAGAAACACAAATAATCAAGGCTTTCGCAATCCTTGCGATGCTCGTTCACCACTTATTCTACGAAAATCCAGAATATGGACTTGGTGCATATAGCCTTGCAATCAGTGGCAAGGTATGCGTGGCATTATTCGTATTCCTTTCGGGGTACGGCATGGCGACAACATTTCCCAAGAATGTCAAAGGTCGCTTAAACGCAGCAAAAACATTTTTCTTCTTTCTAGGCAAGCGGTACGCCAAGTTCTACATGAACTACTGGGTCGTCTTTGCTATTACAGTCCCTATCGGCATATTCTGTTTCGGTCGCACACTTGAGATCGCCTATGGAACTAGTGATGGTCTATTAATAAAATTTATCAGCGATTTATTCGGTTTGCGTGGCTTTGATTCGTACAACATAACTTGGTGGTTTAACGAACTCATTCTTGTGCTGTGGCTTTTGTTCCCATTGTTTTATCTCGCTATGCGCAATATGGTCACATCCATCTGTGTAACCGTTTTTCTGTTTGTGAATCCCGGGGGCATTCTGGACGTAAGCGAAATCTTTGCTAATTGTCTGTCTATATACATGTTGCCTTTTGCTCTGGGCATAGGCATGGCTCTACATGCTGAATGTATTAATAAGGCTTTTAACGCAATTCCGCAAAAAGTTCTTTTAGGCATCCTTGCTTTGGCGACATTCGTCTTTCTGTTCTTGCGAGGAGTCCCGCTATTTTCGGAATTCTCGTATTTTCGAGTAGATCCGTTCGCGACAGTGGCGCTCGCGCTGTTCGTTGTTTGTCTATGCCGCACGTCTAAATTGAAATTCGCTCCGTTGCAGTTTATTGGCAAGCATTCGATGAACATGTACCTTACGCACACATTCGTTCTCGGCTATTTCTTCCACGACTTTATTTATGGGCTAAAGTATCCGATTTTGATGTTCCTTACTATATTTGGGATTTCTATGCTAATTTCTGTTGTAATCGAATTTGCAAAGAGCAAACTAGGCTTCTACCGATTGCAGGGCAGAGTTGCCTCGCTTATTTCTCGGCAGATTATTTCAACCCTCAATTGATTAATGCCGTCGGCACCCATGGTGCAAGGTACTTCCTACGTGTTTCTGGCGTCCCCAATATGGGTCGATGCGTTCCCTGAATAATAAACTGAGTTTCAGGATGCTTATTCGCAACATTAACAAGATCCTGCAATAAACTATGCAACTTTTCTCGGTCGCCTTCGCGTGTGCTGCGCACTGTCCAACCGATTTTGCGCCATGCGGTATCCGTAATTAGCGAATCAAGCATGGCAACGGTCTGCATGTCATTGCAATTTTCGCAGCAAACGGTTTGCTTGAAATGGACTCCCTGCTCGCTTTCAATTTTTGCGCATGTTGCAGAATCGCCATCAGTAATTAAGGCTCCGTCTGAAAATCCAATTCTATACTCCACATTTTCTGCGTGAGATGTGTTGCCAAGCAACCGTTTATGCATCGCAAATGTTGTGTTTGCTCTTTGCAAAATACTAAAATCATCTTCCAGTAATTTTTCGTCATAGGGAACACCCCAGCCATCAATGAGCACCATTGCTGTTGGTTTTGACGTATCTGCTAAATGGGTCATGAGTGCCTGTGGACCAAAAACTGGGTATTGTTTTTTATAGGTTTGCGACAGAGAATCTGCCCCAAATGGGACTAGTTGCCAGGGATAATCAGGATGCGAAAGATACTGGTCCACACATAGAATGGGGAATGAAATGAGCGATGCCAGAAGTAACGAAAACAGGGCCAGATTAACGTTGCGCATTTTCATCTTCGCCATCCTCCATCTTGTACTTGAGTAAATCTAAATTTCCAAAATGCATCAGTGTGTCTATCGTCAACTTTTTGTGGTAGTGATCGCTATAAAAAGGAACGAGCGAGAGAGACTGCTCATCGGCCACCACATACACATTGTTGTGCCAGACGTCCTTGATTATGTTTGTGACTCCCCGCTTTTCTAGTTCGTGGTTCATCTCGGGCAAGTGGATGTTCCAATATCCAGTAGAAAAAATGTTGTCCCAACTGCCAGGCTCTACAGCGCTATAGGCGTGGTTGATGTGAGTAGCAAACTCCTTGTAACGCCCGAACGGCAGTAAGAACACATCATTGGGATGATTGTGTGCATAATCGCGGAAAGCGAGCCAATCAGAAATTGACCCCTGCGTATCGCGAGAGCCATGCGAAATTCTATCAAAAGTAGTGTATGCCCCTGCAATAATCAAACTGGCGAGGCAGACGAGACCAATTATTTGCAGAAAACTCTTGGTCTGTTTTTTTTCTAGAATGTCGTCTTTGTCAGCAAAGAATAGAACGAAGATGACAGCAAGCGCCCAGACACCAACCTCCACATGTGCAACCACTCTATTTACTAGAAGCAAGTAGGTGTAGGGGATACTTACGAGAGCGAGTGAAATCCACGGCACCCACCAGTTCTTTTTGTTCGAGAAGAACATCAGTGCAAGGCAAAGAAGGGCCCAGCACCACACGCTTCCACGCAACAGGGAGTCCGATATGGAGCGGGCTACGGCAAACGGCATCTTTACATAGTTTGGCTTATAGCGGTTCCTATCCGCGATCTTTATCAACGCCTTCATGCTGTCGAGCGAGAATACGTTGTTGTCGTAGAAATACCAGGCACGAAGGTAGCGAAAGTCGCGGCTATTCATTTCGCGATCTTCCAGTTCCGCAACGAATGCCGGAGCCTCGTAAAAAGCGCCGTCACCGAAATAGGCTCGTGGGCCTTGGTAGGCTGCGTAGTATTCGTATTCGCCCTTGAAGTGGTATTCGTTAAACTTTACAAGCCCGACATAGGCGACGGCAAAAGCAGCGAGCGCAATTATCGCACCTTTCCAGATACTCTTTGATTGCAGAAAAGTAAAAAACAGAAGAGCCGCGAGCGTCGGCATGCCCAACAGGAACATTTCTTTACGGAAAATGATGCCAGCCGCCATAAACAAGCAACCGGCAATCAGATAGGCCCGCCTTCTTTCCTTATTGCCAACGGCGAACAGGAATACACCGGCGGTTGTCGCTATGCCGGCAACTTGAGTAAATGCGACACTTAAGTAAAAATCCGGGGAAACGCAAATTAGCAGCATAACGGCGAGCATTCCGCCAAGTTTTTTGCCATAACGCTTCAAGACTGCATAAGAAAGAGCGACAAACGATGCTAGAACAGTAAAAGTCTGGAAAATAGAGTACCAGCCAACGTTCGGGAACAATGCGTAGAAAGGCCGGAGAACATATCCATAAACGACGTTAATGAAATACATGCGGACATCGTATTCACCGCCATACGCACCAGTCAAGACTGACGACATAAAGTAGTCGTCCAGCGAGTTGAACTTGCCCGAACCAATTGCAACGCAAATGGCCAGGACCACAAGGTTCATGCCCAATGCGACAATGAATGGGTAATTGAATATCTTCTTAAAAATTGCGGAAATTTTGTCCATATTTCAAATATAAACAGATTTTTACAGGGAAGCAGGCCCAACACGTATTTTTCAGCGTAAAACATCGAAAAATGCAGGAACCTGGATCAATATGCAGGAAGCATATATTCAGGAAAAGAATGCGGTGGGAGACTGGGTCAAGATTGGTTACAGCGCACCGGGAACCAAAGGCGACAACAACTATAGCTACGCCTCTAAGGTGATTGTTTATGGTTCTGAGCAAGATGCCGCTACATGGACCGCAACACCTGCTGAAGGCGTTACGCTGAATGATTGCGCAAACGGCGAATCCTGGAAATTGAAAGCCGGCCTCGATAATACTTCGAATCTCGCTATTGAAGATGACGATAGTAATGGCGATTGCACTGTTCTTACCGCTTCCTGGGACAACCTCACTCATGGCACAATCGCTACAGCAGGCGGCGCAGGGACGGGCGCTGGAGCCGGAGCTGGCGAAGGCGCCGGTGCAGGCGAAAACCCGTAATTATTTTCAAAAATGAAGGGTGGTTTTTACCACCCTTCATTGTTATTTTGTCCTAAACAGGCTTTTTCTTTTATAAATTTGCGCGGCCTCTGGATGTTCCAGAGGTTTTGCTTTTTTTATCAGGAGACAAAATGCTTTTTTACGAGACGGCCCTGGAATACTTAGAACAGGATAAGGAAAACCTTGCACCACTTACAGTACGCACATATTATTGGAATCTTAAGAAAATACAGTACTTTCGTCCGGACTTGGAATGCACCGACATTAACGAGCAGATGGTCCGTGATTTTAGACGGCATCTTCAGCAGAAAGGAAACAAGCCGAATACCGTCATTAAGGCGCTTTCGGTGTTGCGCGGGTTCGTGCGGCGCATGCTTGCAGATGGCTTGATTAGCGAGAACCCGTTCAACAAGGTGCGGATCGGCCAAGTCTATACGCGACGCGGATTTCTCACCACAAGTGAACTGAAAAAACTTTACCTAAACTACCAAGACCAGCGGAGATTCTTGACTGAAACAGAACAGGATGTAATGCGGGCGTTCCTTTTCAGCTGCTTTACGGGGTTGCGTTATAGCGACTTACATTCGTTGGACGCTTCTGAAATTTTTGATTATAAAATTCGCAAGCAAATGCATAAGACAGGTGACCCGGTATATGTCCCTATTCCGCTCCAGGCAAGGCTTTTACTGCCAGAAAACTTGAAGTCGGGTCCCGTTTTTCGCGTAGTCGAAAATTCTCATTTCAACCGTACACTCCGCACTGCAGCAAAGAAACTCGGCTACTACAAGCATATCCATTGCCACCTAGCGCGCCATACCTTTGCAACAACTTGTATAACATTAGGGATTCCGTTGCCAGCAACAAGTAAATTACTCGGGCATCGCAAATTAGAGACAACACTAATTTATGCAAAATTTGTCGACACATTCCTCGACAAGGAAATGAAGAAATTTAAAAAACTGGGATAAAACGAAAAAAGGGCGAGCCAAAGGCTCGTCCTTTTAAAAATCTTGTGAAATCTGATTAGTTGGAAGACCTGGTGAGGTTGTCCCAAGACGGAGTGAGGTTCTTGCAATTAGATCCACCGGTGCTTGCGTCAGCAATCTGGAATGACGTTGCAGTCCCGTTAGCACCATTCGCCGTTGCAGTCAACTTCCAAGCGTCTGCACCAACGGTCTTCTTGCAATCGTTCAAATCAGTTTTGGGCTGTGCCTGCCAGTTATCACCATTGCCATCAGAGTAGTTGAATACATTGGATGCGTAAGAGTGAGAACTTCCGGTACCCGGAGCAGAATAGCCGATTTCAGTCCAGTCACCAACGTCGTTCTTTTCCTGGAAGTAAGCGTCCTGCATATTGATCCAGGTTCCTGCGGAAATACTACAATTTGGAATAATTTTAGCGGGCTTATGAAAAAAGTGAAAAAAGTGGTTAATTGTTGGCTTGTCCTTGCTCTGCTTGGTAAAATAAAGTTTATATTTTGGATATGCAAAAGATTCCCTTTAACAAGCCTCCCTTTGTAGGGATGGAATTCGATTACGTGAAGCAGGCCGTGGAGAGCGGTCGAATCTGCGGAGACGGTACTTTTAACCTCCTGTGCCACAAGTGGCTTGAGGAACATACTGGGACGGCGAAGGCTCTCCTGACCACCAGCTGTACGCATGCTTTAGAGATGTCCGCTCGCCTGTGCAACATCGGCCCTGGCGACGAGGTGATTATGCCCTCGTTCACGTTCGTGAGCACGGCCGATGCGTTCGTGTCGCAAGGGGCAAAATGCGTGTTTGTGGATATTCGCCCCGATACGATGAACTTGGACGAAAACCTTATCGAAGACGCGATTACCGAAAAGACGAAGGCGATTGTGCCGGTCCACTATGCGGGGGTCGCCTGCGAGATGGACAAGATAAACGAAATCGCAAAACGCCACAATTTATTCGTTGTCGAGGATGCAGCCCAGGGAATGATGGCGACATACAAAGGGCATGCTCTCGGCACTTTGGGTGACTTTGGTTGCTACAGCTATCACGAAACCAAGAACTACAGCATGGGCGAAGGTGGTGCGTTGCTCATTAACGATTCTAAGTACAATGACCGTGCCGAAATCATCCGTGAGAAAGGCACGAACCGCTGCCAGTTCCATCGCGGCGAAGTCGATAAATACACATGGGTGGAACTCGGTTCTAGCTACTTGCCGAGCGAGCTGAACGCGGCTTATCTTTACGCTGAACTGGAATGTGCGGACATCATCAACGACGCGCGCATGGCGAGTTGGAACGAGTATCGCAAGAGGCTTACTCCGCTAGCCGAAAAGGGCTTGGTCGAGTTGCCGCTCATTCCGGAACATTGTACGCATAATGCGCACATGTTCTACCTGAAGGTAGAAGACTTGCAGACGCGCACTGCTTTGCTGAAACACCTGACCTATAACGGAATCCTTGCGGTGTTCCACTATGTGCCTCTGCATTCATCGCCCGCGGGCATGCGCTTCGGCCGGTTCCATGGCGAAGATAAGTTTACTACCAATGAAAGTAACCGATTGCTACGTTTGCCCATGTTTTATGGGCTAAAAACAGACGAAATCGAGTATATCTGCGGGAAGGTGTTTGAATTCTTTGGGGTGTAATGGTCTAAATGCTCCTTGCGTCTCTAAAATAACTTATATTACAAAATAGTAGGCGTTGTATGGTTTACCCGGAAGTGATTCATGGAATGTTTGTCGATTTGCGAAGCATCACGCTTGATGATGCCGAGTTTTCGTACAATATCCGTGCCGACAAGCGCAACCGCGATACCGTAGGTCAACTGGCACCGTCGCTCGAAGCGCAGAAGGATTTTATCCGCTGGCAGATGCAGGAACCTAACGACTACTATTTTGTCGTTCTGAACAAAAAGGGCGAACGGATTGGGCTATTTGGGGTGTATGATATCCATGATGGCATTGCTGAAACAGGTCGTGAAGTAAATATTGGGGAGCCCATGGAGTCTATGGAAACGGTTATTTTAATTCAACGTTTTTGTCGAGACGTTCTCGGACTAAACAAAGTTTATGGGGTTATTTATGCGAACAATAAAAAACACATTAGTGATGCGATAAAATCTGGAGGGCAAAACCAACATCTTGTACAAAGAAGTGGACATGATGCCTATTATTTTGAGTATGATCTATTGTATGAAAATCCCGCGATGCAGAAAATCAAGAAATTGCTTGAGAAGGTGTATTTAAGTAGAAAAAGGGAATGCGTATGAGCAATGATGAAAAAATGAATCTGATGGCAGAAGTTTTGGATATGGATGTTTCAGAAATTTCTCCAACAACAAAATTAGCTGATTTAGATGCGTGGGACTCCGTTGCTGCGTTGGCGTTTATTGCAATGATGGATGAAAGATTCAAGAAAGCGATGAAAGGTTCTGAATTAAGATCTTTTGAAACAGTTCAAGATGCATTGAATGTAATGCAATAAGTTTTGTCGTTATGTGGAATCCGTTTGACTTTACTGGGAAAAAGATTGTTGTTGCCGGAGCAACTTCCGGTATGGGTAAGGCTACTGCTATAAAACTCTCTCAACAGGGAGCTGACGTATGTATGGTTGGCCGTAATCAAGATAAATTGAGTGAAGTCAAAAAAGAACTATCTGCAGGCTGCTGTCGATGCTATGTAAAAGATTTTAACGCCCCCGGAAATTTTCAAGAAATCTTTGACGATATTATTGCGGATGGTAAAAAAATAGATGGCTTGGTTTATTGCGCTGGGATAGCAAAAGTCATTCCTCTGACAGCGCTAAGTTATAATAATATGGACGAATGTATGCGAGTTAATTTTTATTCCTTTGTAGACATACTTCGTCTCTTCATGAAGAAGAAATACCATAATGATGACGCCAGTGCTGTAGCGATTTCATCTATTGCAGCTCAATATCCTGGGAAATGCCAGAATATTTATTCAGCATCAAAGGCGGCTTTGAATGTGATGGTGCAATCTTTAGCGATGGAATTGGCAGAAAAAGGGATTCGAGTTAATACTGTAATGCCGGCTTCCACAAATACGAGGATGCTTACGGAAGCAATTGAAAATCGTGGCAAAGATAATGTTGATCGAGAACTAGATAAACAGTTGCTTGGATTAGAGGAACCTGAAGATGTTGCTGACATTATATTGTTCTTATTGAGCAAAGCTTCTCGAAAAATAACAGGTCGTGCAATCTATGCTGATGCAGGTTATTTAAATTTATAAGTAAGGAATTTTAATGCTTTATTCTATAGCTCAATATTTACGACAATCGGCATCTAAATATCCGGAGAATGTCGCCGTTTCAGATGGAAAGAACTCTTTGTCGTATTGCGACTTGCTTGCTAATGCGGAAAAGATTGCGAACGCTTTTGTCGAAAAGAATATTTTCAAAAGGCCTATTGCTGTAATGATTGAAAAAAGTCCGGCATCAATTGCCGCCTTTATGGGTGTTGCGATGTCTGGCAATTTTTATTCTGTGATAGACGAAAAAATGCCGCAGAATCGAATTGAAAAAATTCTGGAAACTTTAAAACCTGAATTTATCATTTCAAACAATCGCAATAGAAAGAAGGCTGAATCTTTGGGGCTTGATGCGGAGAAAATTCTTTATTATGAAGACTTGATTGCAAATGAAATTTCTGATGAAGAAAGGCTTGCCGTAGAAAAAGCAGAAAATAGAATTATAGATACCGACATTTTGTACGTCCTATTTACCTCGGGCTCAACTGGCGTGCCTAAAGGCGTTATCATCACTCATCGCTCTGTTATTGATTATACTGAATGGGCTTCGGAAACTTTCGGTTTTAATCATGAAACGGTTTTCGGCAACCAAGCCCCATTGTATTTTGACAACTCTGTGTTGGATATTTATTCTACGATAAGGAATGGCGCCACATTATATTTTATTCCCCAGATGTGTTTTTCTTTCCCGATTCGCCTGCTTGAATTTGTTCGCGACAACAAGATTAATACAATTTTCTGGGTGCCGACCGTTCTGTCCCGTGTTGCCGATTTGAATATTTTGGATAAATGCGATGTTGATTGCTTAAAGAATGTTCTTTTTGCTGGCGAAGTTATGCCTGCTCGTCAGTTGAATGTTTGGCGTAAACGCTTGCCTAACGCTCTTTTTGCAAATCTTTATGGACCCACGGAAATTACCGTTGATTGTACATATTACATTGTCAATAGAGATATCCGAGATGATGAATCTGTTCCTATAGGAATTCCTTGTCGGAATACGGATATTTTGGTTCTTAATGAACAAAATCAGCTTGTTGGTGTAGGTGAAAAGGGGGAACTGTGCGTTAGGGGCTCTTCCTTAGCTTTGGGATATTACAATAATCCCGAGAAAACAGATGCGGCTTTTGTGCAAAATCCCTTAAATACCCTATATCGCGAGTTGATTTACAGGACTGGCGATATTGTTCACTATAATGAATTGCACGAGATTATTTATGATGGGCGTAAGGATTCGCAGGTAAAGCATACTGGACATCGTATAGAATTGGGCGAAATTGAAACCGCCGTATCGAGTGACAAGGATATTCTGAATAACTGCTGCGTTCATAATTCACAGAAGGATTTTCTTGTGCTATTTTATGAAGGAAACGCTGATGAACAGGCTGTTCGAAAGCATTTGTCTAGTCTTTTACCCGATTATATGTTGCCCAATGCTTATGTTAAACTTCCTAGCATGCCATTGAACATGAATGGGAAAATTGATCGTGTTAAACTTCATGAAGATGCTTTGAAATTGTAGAATAAAGAGGCTTTTATGGATGAAAAGAAAAAAATTCTAGAGATGCTTGCCGAACTCCGTCCGGAATTTGACTATGAAAATAGTTCGAATTTTGTAGAGGATGGTTTGCTCGATTCTTTTGACATTGTGTCGCTCACGACAATGCTCGAAGAATATTTTAAGGTGACGATTGATGGTATGAGTATCGTGCCGGAAAATTATGCCTCTGTTGATGCAATTCTCGCTTTGGTAAAAAGTTCCAAGGGCGCTAATTAATGATTACGAATTTTTCAGGCAAAAAAATTTTTGCGATGCTGGGAATACTCCCCGAAACCATCGGTCATTTCGATGATGAAATCGGGAACTACTCTTTCCCTGCACAGCAGACTATGCGCTTGAAAAAAGTAATGGGCTACAATCAGCACCGCCTATCCAAGGAAACTTCGACTGTTTCTGATTTTGGTGTATTTGGCTTAAATTACATACTGCAAAACGGCTGGATAAAAAAAGAAGAAATCGGTGCTGTTGTCGTTGTCTCTCTGTGCCCGGATTATTTTGTCCCGCACAATAGTAATATTATTGCAGGAAATTGCGGGCTTGGCGATGGTGTTATTTGTTTGGACGTTGCGCAGGGATGCTGTGGTTTCTTGATTGGCTTGATGCAGTCCTTTATGCTTCTAGACCATTTGCCAAATAAAAAGGTTGTTCTTGTCAATGGCGATGTGCTGAGCCATAAGATTTCCAAGCGTGATAGGAACGATTATCCTTTGGTTGGTGATGCCGCAACAATTACGATTGTTGAAAATGACACCTCCGCTAAATCGATTTATTATGAAATGCACATGGATGGAAGTCGCGGAAATGCGTTGAAAATTCCGGCGGGCGGCTTCCGTATGCCAGCATCTTCTGATACTGCCAAGATGCAAGATTTGGGCGACGGTAATTTCAGGGCTTTAGACCACATGCACATGGACGGTAGTGAGATATTCAATTTCGTGCAGATGGATGTGGCATCGATGCTGCTGAATGTTTTCAATAAAGGTGTCGCAAAAATTGAAGATTTTGATTATTTCTTCTTTCATCAACCAAATCGGTTTATGCTCCAAAAGTTGGCCGAGAAAGTTGGTATCCCCAAAGACAAGTTGTTCATGAATCTTGTCGAAAACTTCGGAAACCCTAGTGGCGCGTCTATTCCATTGACCGCTATTTATAACTGTCGAGAATCCCTTTTGAACGAAAATAAGCGTAGCTGTCTAGCGGCATTTGGCTCCGGGCTTGCTTGGGGCGTGATGTTTATGGATCTTGGCAATCTTGACTATTGTGAGATGGTTGAATCTACTCTATAGATGGTGTTTGTGCTATGTGTATGGATATCATAAAGAATGCTGTTGGTCATTTGAGTCTGACAAATTGCATAGATTCTTATGCGAATATTGAAAATAGGGTGCAAAATGGTCAATGTGAGTTGGTTTTGTCCACCCCTCTGCTGTTGATTGAAAAAAACACATCGTATAATAGGTTGTATTATTTCCGCACGAACATTGATGCAGCCGAAGATTATGTAGATGTTTCGCAAAAATTGAATCGTTATGATAATCTTTATGCCGATGTAACAACGAAATCAGCATTCCAATATGATGGATCTATATTTGAAAAAATGCATTTTAAGCCATATCGATTATATGTAAGGAAAATGGCAAAAAAAACAGAAAAAAAGTATAGGGAAATGTTGATTCCTGTTTTTGCAGGTGTTGATGATTTCGACGAAATACAACGAATGCTGTTGGGTTCATTTGATGTGATGTGCGACCATATTCCATTATCAGATGAATTAAAAGGCTTTTTAAAAGAACAAAAAATTCTCAAAATTGTCATTCAGAATGAAATTGCGGGGGTGCTGATTTTTGATGATACCGGCACCCAATCGTATGCACGTTGCTTGTGCGTTTCTCCAAAATTTCAGAATGGTTTTGTCGGGTATTCTTTGCTAGCTCGATATTTTAATGATCGTTTGGAATCGGGTGTAAAATTTTATTATTTATGGGTTGATTCAGATAATGAATCTGTGAAGAAATTACACGATGCTTTCGGATATCGTGAAGACGGACTAAAAAATTATATTTTTAAAAGAGGATGAATACTATGGAAAACGAAATTCAGAACATCATAAAAGATGCTGTAGAAGAGTTGAATGAGCAACTTGAAACAGAAAAGAAGATTGAATTCAATCCAGAAGTTCGTTTGATTGGCAAACAATCTTCTATTGAATCGATGGATTTTGTCACGTTGGTGACGATTATTGAGGAATTGATTTCTGATCGGTTAAACAAAGATATTAGAATTGTTTCTGATAAGGCCTTTTCACGTGAACGTAGTCCGTTCCATTCTATTGGAACGTTGACCGATTTTGTGATTGAATTAGTAAAAGAGGCGGGCTGATGATTATCGCTGTGACAGGAACCCATAAAGGAATGGGGAAAAGGATTGCCGAGCATTATCTTGGTAAGGGGGCTACTGTTGTTGGTTGTAGTCGCCATGAATCGGAAATTCACCACGAAAATTACAGGCATTATATTGCTGATGTGAGCAATGAATCTCAGATGATGCAGTTTGCAAAGTCTGTTCGTCAGGAGTTCGGAAGTATTGACGCGCTGATTAACAATGCTGGCATTGCTTCGATGAATCATTTCTTGATGACGCCTTACGAAACAGCTCAAAGATTGATGAATGTTAACTATTTTGGTTGCATTACGTCTATAAGGGCTTTTGTGAATTTATTGAAAAAATCTGAGCACCCTCGTATTGTCAATTTTTCGTCAGTCGCGGTTCCACTTGCTTTAGACGGAGAACTCGCTTACGCTTCCGCAAAGGCCGCCATTGAAAGTATGACGAAAATTATGGCAAAAGAGTTGTCTAATTTCAAGATAACCGTAAATGCTGTTGGTCCAACGCCTATACAGACCGATTTGATTGCAAAAGTTCCTCAGGAAAAGTTAGATAGGATTCTGAGTAGCCAAGCAATACATCGGTTTGGCAAGGTTGAGGATGTTATTAATGTCATTGAATTTTATTTGAATCCGAATAGTGATTTTATTACAGGACAAGTTATTTATCTTGGCGGAGTTACGAAATGAATATAGACTTCATACTTGAGAAAATGTTGGTTAACAAAAATGATACGGCCATTGTTACGAATGGTTGTGAATACACTTTTGGAGACATCCTTCAAAAGTATGAAGGCTCAAAAAAAATTTTAAGCCAAAATTCTATAGAAAAAGGTTCTATAGTCTCTGTTATTGCTGAATTTTCGCCCCTTTCGATAGCATTATTCCTTGCTTTAATTGAAAATGATTCGATTATTGTTCCGATATCAAAATCTGTAAAAAGTGTAAACGACTACAACCGTGTGGCGGAAGTGGGCTTTGTAATTGATTTGTCAGATGATGTGAATGTTAAAGTTGCAGAAACCGGTGCGATTGTCAAGCACCCGATGCTTTGTAGTCTAATTGAAAAACAGCACCCTGGACTCATTCTTTTTTCTTCGGGTACAACTGGAGAGCCGAAGGCGGCTCTTCACGATATGGTTCAGCTCATTGAAAAGTTTAAGAAGCCAGGAAAGAAAATTAGTACTGTAACATTTCTTCTTTTTGACCATATTGGTGGCTTTAATACAATGATGCATTCTCTTTCTTCGGGAAGTCTCATTGTTACTCTTAAAGAGCGTAGTCCTGAGGAAGTTTGTCGGTTGATTGCGCAGTATCATGTTGAATTGCTTCCTGCATCTCCGACCTTTATCAATATGATTCTTTTGAGCCGTGCATATGAACGTTTTGACTTGTCTAGTTTGAAAATGATCTCTTATGGCACGGAACCAATGCCTGAATCAACATTGAAGACGATGCATAAAATAATGCCTAATGTAAAACTCAAACAAACTTATGGTCTTTCCGAGTTAGGTATTATGTCAACAAAATCCGAAAGTTCGGATTCTCTTTATATGAAAATTGGTGGCGACGGTTTTGAAACAAAAATTGTTGACGATATTTTATATATCCGTGCAAAGTCAGCGATGCTTGGCTATTTGAATGCTCCTAGTCCCTTTGATGAAGAAGGATGGTTTAACACAAAGGATAAGGTTGAAGTCAAGGGAGAATATTTAAAGATTCTTGGCCGCACAACTGATTTGATTAATGTTGGAGGCGAAAAAGTTTATCCGAACGAAATCGAAAGTTTCTTGCTTTCGATTGATGGAGTAAAAGACGCTTTTGTCTATGGCGAAGACAATCCGATTACAGGAAAAATGGTTGTTGCTGAAATTTGCGTAGATCATGAGAACAACAATCGTGATTTCATCAAAATGTTGAGAAAATGTAGTATGGAACATTTGGAAGCATTCAAGAGGCCTGCTTCGTATCGTTTGACAGAAGAAATGTTCTGTGGGAATAGGTTTAAAAAGAATAGGCGCGGAGCGTAGATTTTTTTTGTGAGATATGTAACATGGACGATTATTTTTCTGAAATGTGGAATCAAGAGACGAATAATCGCCTGCTTGATTTTTATATAGAATTTGCTAGTGCTTTGGATGTTCCTGAAAAAATAAAGAAATCTTTGTCTGCTCCTTTACTTGTGCATGCGTCTCCAAGTTATATTGAAAATGCGGACAAGAGAGTGATTCTTGTGGGAAAGGAAACCATGGGTTGGATAGGTTCATATCAAAACTTTTGCTGCGATATGAAGCACAACCCAGAAGAATCCTGTAAAAGAATGATGGAATCACAGGCTTGGTTTATGCTGCATGATAAGAAAAGTAAGTATAAGTATTGGCAAATGTATAAAATGATGGCAAAGCGAGGCTACAACGATTTATTAGGAGCCTCGCAATTATGGACCAATCTTATTCCTGTAGATTACCATGGACACTCGTATTTAGGAACTGGTCGTGCGCTACAGTATGATAAAATGCCTAGTGAGTTTATTTCTAGTTTGCGTTTGTATGCCGAAAAAATGCTAAAAGGAACAATTAATATACTTAAACCAAGAATTATTGTTTTTTGTACAGGCTCAACGTATGATAAAGATTTGTATTCGTTTTTACACATTGATTCTAAACATACTGTAAGTTTGAGAAAATTGCCCGAATGTGCTGCGAAAGAAGAAGGCTCGATTGATTTAACCGATACAGTAACTTTTATGTGGAATGACATAAGGTGCATTCGTACGGAGCATCCTAGAAAATTAGAATCTCGCGGAACAAAATGTGTGAAGAAAATAGTTGTAGATTCGGTTTATAATTTGATTGAATCTGAAGGATGACTTTTTGTGAAAAAGTCTGAAAAATTCAATCGCTTGTTTAATCAGAAAGAATGATTTATATTTAAGAAAAAACTTCAAAGAGAAAGATTAAATGTCATTCAGAATATTCATATCGAGCGTGCAGAAAGAATTTGCAAAGGAACGCAAGTGGCTTGCGGATTACATCCGTAAAGATGCGATTCTTGGCCGATTCTTTGATGTCTTTTTGTTTGAAGAAGTTCCCGCTCAGGAACGTGATGCTGCAGGACTTTATCTGAATGAAGTTGCCGCAAGTGATATTTATTTAGGGATTATTGGCAATGCATACGGCAACACGAATGCTAAGGGAGTCTCGGCAACAGAGCAGGAGTACAATGAGGCTGGCAAACATCACAAGGAGCGGATTTGCTTTGTCTTGAAAACGGATAAGCCCCGTGAATCAAAGCAGGAGCGCTTTGTAGCAAAGGTAAATTCTGAAATTGTCCGTAAGGGATTCTCTACTTACGATGAATTGCGGACTGCCGTTTATGCGGCATTGGCGAATTTTCTTGTTTCTCGTGAATATATTAACGTGCTGCCTTTTGACGCTGCCAAGAATTCTGGAATTACATTGAATGATTTGAGTGTTGCCAAGATTCGACGCTTTGTAAAAACTGCACGTGAAATCAGGAACTTCAAAATCCCTGCGGGAGCTTCGCCAGAACATGTGCTGACGGCGTTGGACCTGATGGACGATGCCGGACGCATTGTAAATTCGGCGGAATTGCTTTTCGGAAAGAAACCGCAGCGTTTCTTTATTTCGTCCGAAGTAAAATGTATGCAGTTCTTTGCAGACAAGGTTTTGAAGCCGATGGCCGATTATCAAGTTTACAGGGGCGATGTCTTTGAACTTGTGGATCAAGCGACTCATTTTGTGATGACCCATATTAGGAACTGGGTCGGTACGCGAGATGCGGGGGACACTGCTCAGGTCCCGACAAAATTTGAATTGCCTTACGATGCTGTGAAGGAAACTGTTGTCAATGCCGTGTGCCATCGCGACTACACGAGCAATGCGAGTGTACAGGTGATGCTTTTCAGTGACCGCCTTGAGGTCTGGAGTCCGGGGCCGCTCCCTCGTGGAATGACGGTCGCTATGCTGGCTAAACCGCATAGGTCAATTCCGGTGAATCCGCTCTTAGCAAACGCGATGTTCCTAATGGGGTATGTTGAACGTGCCGGTACGGGTACCGAAGACATTATTGTCAAGTGTAAAGACTGGGGGCTTTCTGCGCCTGTTTGGGAAGATGATGGCGATTTTAAGGTTGTACTGTATCGGCAGGGAGTATCTAACGATGCTGAAAATATGCCGGAAAAGTGCCGAGAAAGTGCCGAGAAAGTGCCGTGTAAATGCCCTGTAAATGCCGAGAAAGTTTTCAAGGCTATTCAGGAGCATCCTAAATCCTCGAATAAGGATCTGTGTGTCATTTTGGGACTTTCTGATCGTGCTGTTCGGAATCAAATCAAAATTTTAAAGGACTTGAATCTGATTGTTCGTGTCGGAAGTGATAAGTCTGGTTATTGGATTCTTTCAATGCCAGACGATGATTGATGTATATTTTAGAATGCCTGAGGTTTTATTATGCCTAAATTTTCATTCGTTATTCCTTGTTATCGTTCCGAAAACACCATCACTACGGTGGTGGAAGAAATCAAGAGCGAGATGGCCGCCAAGCGTCCGGGCGACAGTTACGAGATTGTGTTAGTGAACGACTGCAGTCCAGATGGCGTGTGGAACGTCATCGAGAAGCTTGCCGAAACGGAAAACAACGTTATCGGCATCAATCTCGCTAAGAATTTCGGACAGCATTCTGCTTTGTTGGCTGGCTATGGACAATGTTCCGGTGAATATGTGGTATCGCTGGATGACGATGGTCAGGCTCCATTGGATTCCTTGAATGACCTGATTTCAAAGTTGGAAGAAGGCTACGATGTGGTGTACGCCTACTACCATGAAATCAAGCAAAACCTGTTCCGCCGTTTTGGTTCGTGGATGGCGGGAAAGATGGGCGAAATGATGCTGGACCCGCCTAAGGACATGAAATGTAGTAGTTTCTATATAGCGCGTGGTTTCGTGATTCGTGAGATGTGTAACTATAGGAACGCATTTCCGTATCTGCTCGGACTCGTATTACGTGTTACACGTAAGATCGCCTGGGTTGAAACAAACCACCGCTCTCGCCTAGTGGGAACATCAGGGTATTCGTTTGTTCGTCTGCTTGGGCTCTGGCTGAATGGCTTCACGGCGTTTTCGGTGAAACCTTTGCGCTTGAGTACGTTCCTTGGATTTTTCTTCGCGTTCTTGGGTTTTGCGTTTACGATACTTGTGGTTGTTCGCAGGCTGCTCGGCCTCACAACGGTAGATGGCTGGAGCACCATTATCGCGCTTATCCTGATTATCGGCGGCTGCATATTGATGATGCTCGGCCTTATTGGCGAATACGTTGGCCGCATCTATATTTGCATCAACGATTCCCCGCAATACGTGATTAAGGAAATTAAGGGTTCACTCCCAAAAGAACACGACAACGCCCGCTAAGATAAGCGCGATTGCCGCGACTTTGCGCAGGTTGATTTTTTCCTTGAAACAGACGAATGCCAGGGCCGGCACGAACAGGTAACTGGCGGCCTCGATGGTGCCGAGTTCCTTGAGCAACACGCCCTGGCTCAGTACATACACGTTCGATACCAGCGAGAATACCATCAGCGAGTACCCGCCAATAACCCATGGGTTCAGGTATTCCTTGATGAATGATTTGTGCGGCGTGATGGCGGCTTTTTTCAGGAGCATCTGGGCCACCACCGCGACAAAGACGTTGAAAAGTGCGAGCGCGTAGAACATCATGCCCTCGCGTACAGCGTAATGCCGCAGATGATGATGGCCGCCCCGACTATGTTCGTCGTGGTGATGGCCTCGCCAAACACAAAGTGCGCAAGCAGTAGCCCGAACACCACGCCCGTGCCCTTGAACATGTACGCCATGCTCACGTCCATCCGCTTGATGATCTGCTGCCACAGTACCGCGTAGATTCCCAGCACGCCCACCGTGCAGGCTAGGAACGCGATGTACCCCGGCGAGAGGAACTCCCGCTGCGACGCCAGCTTCGAGAACACCCCCGAGGTGGTGTAAATAAAGAACGTGCCAATCAGGGCGATGTATTTAAGGACCGTGAGCATCTAACGGGGAATATAGATTTATATGTGGGAGATGGCTTGGATGCGAGGATCTCTGAGTTGTTTCGGGAGTGTTGAAAATTATTTTTGAAAATTTTCCGTAAACCTCTTGACAGGGGGCGTCCATGAAATTAAATTGTGGTGTACAAATGTGCAACAAGTGCTATTTTTGCCCCGCTTTTTTATGCCTGTAGGCGAGGAAGGAGTGAACGATGAATGGTGTCGATGGCAAAATTTTGGTTTTGAGAGGCCGGTGGGTTGTCTTGGATTGTGACGTGGCTGACGGGGGTGCCTATGTTAATTAGATTTGAGGGGAATGAGAACAATCATAATCTCCACGAGAAAATGCCAATGGAATTAAACATTGAAAATTTCGCAAAGATAAAGTCTGCCAAGATTAAGTTGGACGGCATAACTGCGATTGCTGGTTTGAACAATACTGGGAAAAGTACCGTTGGCAAGATTCTCTATGGTATTTTTAGTGCTGTTGCTAATATAGATAAGTCTGTTGTACAGGCGAAGAAGCGTAACATACAGCAGGAGTTGGTTTTGCTTCTCCAGCAGTATATGCAGAATTCGCATGGCAAAATTTCCCAAAGTGCATTTAGGTTTATTTTAAATTTTCTTGATGGATTGGCTGCTGCGGAAAATAAAAAAGATGCCGTAGATGCTTTTTTGTATGATCTTGAAACAAGGCAAAAAGAGTTTGAAATTACGTGCAGTGATGATTTGAAATCGCAAATTAAAGAGTCGATAAGTAAGGTCTTGTCTATTCCAGATGAAAAAGTTGCTCAATCAGTTGTGTCGCTTGCTTTCCAAAAGATTTTCAATGAACGAATTAATAACATTGACAATCCGGATGCCGATGCTGTTGTTGGTTTGTTGGTAAAAAACAGGAATATAGAATTGGTGTTCAAGGATGATTCTCTTGAATCTATGCGTAGAGAGATTTCCTTGGTTAATTCCGCTACGTATATCGACAATCCATTCGTATTGGACAGATTGAACCAATGGAATGTTTATGAAAATCGAGAAGCTCCATGGGTAAGGGATTTGACAAAGAAACTTATTTCTTTAAATGAGATGAATCGAAATAAGCCCATAGAGGACGAAGCACTTTCAAGGATGATTGTTGGCGAAGGCTTGCAAAAGATTCTTGATGAACTGGATGAAGTAGCTCCTGGTTCTATTGATAACACTCATGATGGATATCTGTATAGAAAGAAAAAAGGGGGGGAAGCTTTATCCGTTAATTCTTTATCAACAGGTTTAAAAGCTTTTGCGATTTTAAAATGCCTTCTTCTGAATCAGGGTTTGAAAGAAAGGGATGTCCTTATTTTGGACGAGCCGGAAGTGCATCTGCATCCTGAATGGCAGCTGAGATATGCAGAGATTATTGTTCTTCTTCAGAAAACGTTTAATTTGACTATTGTTGTGACGACCCATAGCTCCCATTTTTTGGAAGCCTTGGATTTGTATTCTAAAATCCACAAGACAAGTGATGTCTGCTCATACTACTTTGCATCTTGCGCTCAGGATTCTGATTTAGTCTCGTTTGAAAATGTGACGGGACAGTTGGAAAAGATTTACAGCAATCTCGTTCAACCGAGTTTTCTTATTGACGAAATCAAAGAAAAGAATGGGGTTGAATGATGAGCATGTATGAGAAGTTTGTGAACCTGCTGAATACGTACTGTAATCAAGCGGGTTATCCGATACAGATTGAAAAAACATTGCATGAATTGTCTTTGGATGACGCGAATTCGGTAAATGTTTTTACGTCTGAGTATAAGGATTTGAACTCAATTTCAATGGATTCGATTGCACAAAATGTTGTTGCTAGAATTCATTTTGGTGGCCCGCCTCGGGAAGATGTTGCCCCAGCATCGGTAGATTCATTTTTGATAGATTCAAATGGTTATTGGTATTTTATTGAGTTTAAAAATCAGTATATAAGTAGTAAAAAAGTGAAAGAGGATTGCGTAAAGAAATCTTATGCAAATGTCTTTTGGCTGTTTAAAATTCTTGATGAATTGCAAAGGAAACAACTTTTTTCATTTGACGCTTATAGTTCCTGTACGACAGAAATCTCTCCGTTTGAATTTGTGAAAAAATATTGCAAGTTTATTTTGGTGATAGGGAAAGATAAGGTTGACAATGAGCTGAATAGGATTCGCGAGGCGAAAAAAGCAAAAATGACGATGCCGGACTCTTGTCGCTTTCTTAGAAAATTAGAATCTTACGTGTTTAAATCTGCTGATGTATATAGTGCAGATCAATTCGACAGAGAATTTGTCAAGAAATTTAGATACTCTTGAGTGAATTGTCTTTGAATCTGCATTGCGTTAGGGGAGGGCGCTGCAGAGCGGTACTCGGATAAACCAAAGTGGTCAAATTCGACCACTTTGGTGGCCGTATTAGTATTGAATGAACTTTTATGCTTATTCAGTGTTGTAAAGTGTACGCGAATGTTCGGGATGTGGTTGCGCGTCCTAGAGTTCAGTATGTAAGGAATCCTTACTAACTGTAGATGATTGCCGCCCCGACCATGTTCGTCGTGGTGATCGCCTCGCCAAACACAAAGTGCGCAAGCATAAAATCATTTGTTGTTTTCCGATACCACTTCCCAGTGACCGCCATTATTGGGGCCGATGTGCTTAATTAGGCCTTCTTTTTTCATCCGTGTGAAATGCCATTCTACGCCTTTATAGGATATTTGAAGTTCCTTTGCCAAATCCGTTAAGATTGCTTCGGGGTGCTGGTGGAGATAATCCAGTATTTTACCCCTAGTTTTACCCCTAGTTTTACCCCTAGTTTTGGAATCCTGCTCAATATAGTTAGGGTCGTTGACTATTGAACTGATGTCGTCAATTTTATCAGTTGTCGCATTTTGCAAGGCAATGAAATCCGTATTAGGTGAATATGCTGCACCGAGCTTTTGCAGTAGCCCTTTTTTATATAATGAATCAAGGACTGCATTCGCACATCCGTCGTTATTGCCTAGACAAATCTTTTGGAGCGTGATAAGCTCTTGTACAGATAGGGCCGTATCTTTTAAGAAAGTTCAACGTTATGCGTTAGCGACTTGAAATCGCCTGAAATAAACTTCAAAACGCTAAGGATTGCTCTTGAAGCGACTTCTCGCCGGCGGAATACGTTCAAAACTTTGGAAGGATATCCGCAAATCCTAGAATCGATTAAAGTGGATTTGGTTCAAGAGACGGAAATTTCTCGGCTCTTTGAGCCCCTTTAATTATACCGAATTCGGTACATTTTTAAAGGGGCGAAATCGACGCCTTCGACGTCCGTTCAAACAAATCTTGAGTGCCATCTTGAGGGACATCTTGAGGGACAGGTTGCCAAATAATCTGCCCTTCGGGATGCTGTCCACTACGAATATTTCGGGTTCCGGCCACGGCCGAGCGATGAGGGTTTCTGCAACTCGATCGCGGTCATCTTGTTGAGTAATATAGATTAAAAGGGACTGCCGGGAGGGCTGTTCGAAAAAAAATGTCGCGGACCTATTGACAAAGATGCCCTGAGAAATTATATTTAGTGCACAAGTGAGTAGTTTTACTCACGAAAACCAATTGAAGACCCGCAATTTCAAGCCTGTTTGCGGGAAGGAGTGAAAGATGAACAGGACGCAGTATCGCTTGATGGCGAAAGATGTCAAGGCCAATCCCGCTAACCTGGCCAAGTATCGCAAGATTTTCAA
>Ga0310691_10002730_pt1 | contig 22544 bp, 29 predicted proteins | sample 176DNAGHGlowgp2_FD_203887 | JGI IMG/M metagenome (GOLD analysis project Ga0310691, IMG submission 203887) | Sheep rumen microbial communities from Palmerston North, Manawatu-Wanganui, New Zealand - 1766 DNA GHGlow gp2 (v2) (version 2) | ecosystem: Host-associated > Mammals > Digestive system >...
GTGTAAACCACCCATGGTTTACATGGTATACCTTTGTAAACCAGATAGGGTTTACGACCTATATTAAAAAGATATAAACTAATCAACCAATAATGGTTTACGAGCAAAAAAAACATGTTTATAACTAAAAAATTATTACATGTTTTTTATTTATTTTTTATATTTAGATATTTTTCTAAATACAACTTATTCATTTCTTCATTAAATATTTTTGAACCATTCATATAATCTTCAATTAATTCATCCATAGCACTATTTACTACTAAATCTAAATCTTCTGAATAATTCATTTTCTTTTTATGATATTGGTATTCCAATTTATCTAATACTTTATATTCTCCTTTAGGAAAAATTCTTAAATCTAAATCATAATCTATATATTTAATAGTTCCTTCCTCAATTAAATATGGAGTTGCAATATTACAATAATAATATATTCCATCTTTTTTCATTTGTGCTATAACATTGTACCACTTATCTTCAAAAAAATACATTATAGCAGGTTCTTTAGTTCTCCAAGTCGTTCCCTCAGATTCTGTTACTTTGGTTTTATTATTTCCAAATACAATATAGTTTTCTTTAATATCTAGCACTATGGCTTCATCCCACGCACGATGTATTTTACCGTTATGTTTGTAACATTGTATTTGGTAATGTTCTCCAACGTTCAAATTTTTCATAATACATCTCACCTGCTTTCATTATAACATATAATTTTTAGAAAAGAAAAAGAAAAGGACTTTTATTAACAAAAATCCTCTTATTTACCACTATTTAGTGCTAATTTAATAGCCTCTTCTAATTGATTATCATTTTGTTCTACTGGATTATTAATATATGTTTTATTTAATTGAACTTTTACGTCTGGTTCAATTCCCTCTGTATCATTAATCCAATTTCCTTTTGGAGACAACCATTTTTTAGTTGTAATTTTATATTGATCACCATTTTTTAAATTAACTAATTCTTGTACTGTTCCCTTACCATATGTTTTCATACCTACTAATTTAGCATCTAAGTTCTCTTTTAAACTTATTATAAATACTTCTGAAGCAGAAGCTGTTAATTCATTTCCTATAAATATAATAGGATACTTCTTATCTTCGTTACCAGTTGAATAATATTTTGTTTTATTATCATCCTTTTGTAATTGAAAAATTACATGTCTCTTATCCAAGAATAAACTAATTATTTGAGTAACCTCAGTTAAGTGTCCACCTGTATTACCTCGTAAATCAATTATTAAACTGTCAAAGCCTTCTTTTTCAAGTTTCTCTAAATTAGATTTAAATTGCCCGTATGAATTACTAGCAAATATACCTAATCCTATATATCCTATTCTTTTATTATCTCTTTCAATTATTTTAGAATCAACAGACTTAATTTCAACATTACCTTTAATTACTTTAACCTCAAAATCTTTTTTGTCTCTTCTTATTTTTACTATAAATTCTTTTTTATCACTATTTAATACATAATTACTAAAATCACTTGTAGTCATTTCTGTAGTACTTTTACCATCTATTGATAGAATTAAATCCGCTTCTTCAATTCCAGCTTTTTTTGCAGGAGAATCTTCAAACACACTTGATACAGTTATATATCCATCCTCTTTTTCTTTATAAGCACTAATTCCAAAACCTTCATATTTACCATTAAGAGTAATATTAACTTGTTTATAATCTTCATCAGTCATATATGTTGAATATTTATCATTTAACCCAAGTTCATCTAGAATACTTTTTAATGCAGCACTTAATAATTTTTCTTCATCAATAGCATCTTTATCATAATAATTAGTTATTATATTTTTGTACTCCTTAATAAAGTTTTTTAATTCCTCATCTTTGCCTTCTTCAGAGAAACCATTAACACTAATTGTTTCTGAATATCTTGTTTTACCATATGATATACCGGCAAATATACTAAAAGTGCAAGTAATAATAACAATGATAACTACTTCACTAAATTTAAAATAAGCTTTATTATCATCCACACTTAATCACCTTCTAACACAATATAATAATAGCACACTAAAAATTAATTGTCCATTATATAATATATAAGAAAGAAAAAAGTAAGTTTATTACTTACTTTTATTTAGTATGTCTTTAGCAGCAACTAATCCAGTTGCAGCTGCTGTAACTATGTTACCAGCCTTACCAGCACCATCACCAACAAAATATATATTATAATCATTTAATTTAAAATTATTATCAGTTTCTATTTCATTACTAAAGAATTTAATTTCTGGTCCATATAGCAATGTTTCATCATTAGCAACACCAGGAATTATTTCATCAAGTTTAGCTAATCCTTCTAATATATTAGTTATAATTCTATGAGGAAGAACTAATGCTAAATCACCAGCAACACAATCTTTAAGCGTTGGTTCAATAAACCCTTTATTAATTCTATGCCATTCACTTCTTCTACCTGATTTTAAATCTTTTAATGATTGAATAATTGGTTTACCATCACCAAGTACATTAGCAATACGAGCTATACTCTCACCATATAATCTAGTATTAGTAACAGGTTCAGTTAAATTAACCTTGGTAATAAATGCAAAATTACTATTCATAGATTTTTTATCTTTTAATGCATGTCCATTAACACATATAAATCCATAATAATTTTCTTTAGCAACAAATCCACCTGGATTAGTACAGAAAGTTCTAATCTCATCTCCATATGTTTCTGTTTTAATAAAAATTGTAGGATCATATATTATATTAGTTAAATCTTCTAATATTTCTTTTCTAACCTCAACACGTACACCAATTTCAATACTTTGAGATAAATAAGGTATATCATATTTATCAGCTAACTCTTGAACCCATTTAGCACCTGTTCTACCTGGAGCAACTATTAAGTTCTTACAAGTAATACTTTTTTCTTCTTTCTTTTCTTTATATATAACTTCATGTTTATTTTTTGATGTACTCTTAATATCTATTACATCAGTACCTTCAAAAAGTTCTACACCACGTTCTGTTAAATATGTACATATACCATCTATATATTCAGGTAAATGATCACTACCTAAATGTTTTTGTTTAATTAAAAGTAATCTAGCGCCTGTTAGAGCCACTTTCTTTTTTATTTCTTCAGCTTCATCCATATTAGATGGATATATATCACTATCCATATTAAATTTATTAAATATTTCCTCAGTCTCATCTATTAAATTATATGCATCCTCCTGACCCATATATTTAAATAAATCAGACTTTCCCAATTTAGGAATAAAATTTAACTTACCATCTGAAAATGTACCAGCTCCACCATATCCACTTAATATATTACATGGATTACAATTAACACATGATATTTTATTTTTATTCATAGGACAAAATCTATTTGAAACTTTCTTTCCTCTATCTAAAATTGCTATCTTTAGTTTTGGATTTTTTTCAATTAATTCATAGGCTGCAAAAAGTCCTGCAGGTCCCGCTCCTACTATAACTACGTCGTAAATCTTTGTCATATAAATCACCATTTTTATTATAGCATATTTGTGTTATAATTTAATAGGTGATTTACTTGAAGAAATTTAATATGATTGATGAAAAGTTTATATGTGAAAATTGTGGCAAAGAAGTACCTAAACTAGAATATAGTGCTAGAGACCATTGTCCATATTGTTTATATTCTAAACATGTAGATATAAATCCAGGAGATAGAGCTAATCCTTGCAAAGGATTACTTAAACCTATAGATATAGAAAAGTTTAAAGATACATATAAAATTATATATAAATGTGAGTCATGTGGAGACCTCCACAAAAATATAATAGCAACAGATGATGATATGAATGAAATAATTAGAATATCTTCTAATAAACAATAAAAGGAAAACATAAATGTTTTCCTTTTTTATTCTGATAAATAATCTTCTCCCTTAAAAGGTTCAGTTCTAAGTAAGTTAGGATAATCTTGTTGTCTTAATGCTTCAAATAATACTAGTGCTACACAATTAGATAAATTTAGTGCTCTTATATTAGCATTTGTAGGAATACGTGCACACTCATCTAAATGTTTACTTAATATTTCTTTTGGTATACCAGTACTTTCTTTTCCAAATACTAAATATAAATTCTTATTAGTATCACTAAAATCAAATTCACTATGTGGTTTCTTACCATATCTTGTTAAATAGCAAAACACCCCATCAGTATTCTTAGAAACAAAATCATCCCAATTTTCATACACAGTATAATCACAATTTTCAATGTAGTTAACACCACTTCTTTTAATAGCACTAGCACTAAGTGAAAAACCAAATGGTTTAATTAAATGTAATTTTGCACCTGTACCAGCACAAGTTCTCATAATATTACCAGTATTTTGTGGTATTTCTGGTTCAAATAAAACTATATTAATCATTATTCTCTATAACCTTATTTCTTACTAGAAAACTTTCTACATCTTTAACTGTATATTCATCTTTACTTAATATTTCTGTAATAACACCATTTTGATATGCTATAAAAATAGGATTATTGTTTTTTAAATCATACTTTTTAACAACCTCAGGTGTTCTTTCTATATATACTATATATTGTTCTATTTCTTTTTCTTCAATTAATTTTTTTACATCTTTTTCAAAACTTTTCTTAACTTTTCTATTACTATTATTTATATATAACACTACATCTGGATTTTCTTGTAAGTAATTATCTAAGTCATCATATTTAATAACCTTAACCACATCTAATATCATAGGTGTATATGTTTCTTTATGATTATGTAAATATAAGTTTCTCAAAGTAAATCCAATTACTACGACAGCAAATGCCATTAAACATACTATTATGTAATTTTTCTTTGGTATTTCTCTCATTATACCACCTCACAAAATAATTATATCATATTTACTACTTTTTTAAAAGAAAAAAAACCAGTTAAAACTCATCTGGTTCTTTTATTTCATCAATAGTTACAACAGGTAAAGTAATATTTTCCTCTTGTTGTAATTGAGCAAATTTTTCTCTAAAAGCAGCTAATTCTTTTACTCTAGAATCTGGATATATACGCTTACTATTTTTAATTGCATTATATACATCTATCATTTCTACATAAGGTTTATTATTATATAGTGCATTAGAGAATGCTGCAGTAAGTACTGAGAATGCTATATCAGGATACATGGCACCTAAGCCATATACTCTTTTAAACTCACTAGTTGCTTCTACTATAGATTCAACCAGTAATCTTGTAACATATTCATTATATTTAAACTTAATACCTGTTTGATGTTCAGTCTTAGGTAAAGTCTTCATTAAAACTTCAACAGTAGTAGGTATATCTTGTTCTGCAACATCTACTCTATCAAAACGTCTTAAGAAAGCTCTATCTCTTACTACATAAGTATTATATTCTATATCAGTAGTCGCACCTATTAATTTAATCAAACCTCTATCAATAGCAGGTTTTAAAATATTAGCTAAATCCATAGGTCCACCTTCTTTACTACCTATTAATGTATGTATTTCATCAATAAATAGTATAGTTTTTTCTACATTTTTTAATTCTTCAACTAATATAGTTATAATTAATTCTTCTTTTCCATTATATTTTACTTTACCAAGTAAAGAAGAAGAATTAATTTTAATAACTCTATAACCTTTTAATCTATCAGGTACATTGTTATTAATTATACGATATGCTAAACCTTCTACTATAGATGTTTTACCTATACCAGGTTTACCTACTAATAAGGCTGATTTCTCTGGAGTTAAAAGTATAATAGTCATCTTTTGTATTTCATCATCACGTGCTATAGCAGGATTTGTAATATATTCCTTTGCTGTTAAATCTTCTCCATACATCTTTAATATACTTAAGTTGGAATAATCTATATTATTACTATTCGGAGTATTATTATTCATTTCTTCTTCCATGTTATCACCTACCAAAATTATATAATACTGAGAAAAAAAAAGAAAGTAATTTTAAAACTTCTTTTTATAAAGTGTAAACATTATCTCTTATTTATAAGTAATTGTTCTGGCATAAGATATAGATTATTATTTTGTTCCAATAAACTCTTATTATCAAGTCCTAATCGTGTACAAGCACTTTCTAATGTTTCTTCTTTTCTTGTAATAATAACACTTACATCATTCTTTGGAACTAATATTTCTTGTCCAGGATATATATAGTTATCTTTATCCAATCCATTAATATTTAATAAATCTACTAAACTAATATTAAACTTATCAGCTAATGAATATAAATTATCCCCCTTTTTTATAGTATAAATTTCAAACCATTCACCACTTGTATTATTAGGAACAATAATCATTTGTCCTAAACTAATATAATCAATACCATTTATATCTCTAATATTATCTACACTTGTATTAAACTTTCGAGCTATACTTTCTAAAGTATCTCCACTTTTTACTTTATAAATTTTATACATATTTCACCTCATTTTATTATATGTATATGCATATATTTATGTGAAAGGAATGATAAAATGAATTTACCACATATATATAAAGGAGAAGTAAAAAAGAATAATAATATAAAATATGCTCATACTAATAATGAAGTAAGAAATACTAACCCAAAATCAACTATTGATAATCTTTTTAAAATGAATCATATATATAAACAAGATGTATATATTAAAACAATTGATAAAGACTATAATACAAAAATTATTGGAAGAACAAATAGCCATATTATTACTATTAATAACGAAATAATTAAAATAGATGATATTATTGATATAAAAATAAAATAAAAAACGAGTAATCTCGTTTTTTATATGCATTCAACATAAGTATCTGATAAACAGCGTATACAACATACACAATTAAGATTAATAGTAAAAAATGAATTAGTAGGAGAATAAGAACCATCACTATTTGGTTGTAATACTCTAAAAGTACAACAACAATCGTCTAATTTTTCTACCCTGAATACATTAGATGTTTCTTCTGTAGTGGTACTATCTTTCTCAATAGGCATAGCTAGTGATGTACCATTACATAAGTAAAGCATAACTGGCCTTGTATTACAAGCCAGTGAAGTAGTACTACAACCTAAAAAACCTCTATCACATGTTTCCATACAAGTACTTGGTGTACAAGCATTTTGTTGTAATACGTTAATAATAGATAAAATTTCAGCAATTTGATTACAAGAATCACTCGTATTATTACACATATTATTCCACCCTTTCTTTTATAGAATATTCTTTAAAAATTAAAAAGTGTAAACAAAATACCCAATAGTAAATATATTGATTATTTATCTTTTTTTTAGTACAATTATTAAAAGAAGTGATGTATATGGAAAATGGTTGTATTGAAGAAAGACAAGACTATGTAATACAAGAAAATAAAGATGGATCTGTTATTACTGTTAGAGATTTACAATTACAAGTACTTGAAATAATGGATGAAGTACATAGAGTATGCGTAAAAAATAATATAAGATATGCTTTAATAGCAGGATCAGCTCTTGGTATTGTAAACTATAAAGGTTTTATCCCTTGGGATGATGATATAGATATTTGTGTAATGAAAGAAGATTGGGAAAAATTCATCGAAGCATTAAAGAATGATTTAGATGATAAATTTTATTTTCATTGTTTTGAAACAGATAAAAAATATAATGTAATATCTGGTCCAACAATGAAAATAAGAAAAAAAGGAACATATATTAGAGAAGTAAACGATAGATTACTAAAAAGTAGATGTAAAGGTTCCGGGATATTTGTTGACGCTATTATATATGATAATATATCTGATAGTGTACTTAATGATCAAATACATAGAAGTTTTATTAAATTATTAATGCCTTTTTATGTACTTATTGATAATTTACATATTCCACATGTAGGATTTTCAAAATTTATAAGATGGTATTCAAATAGATATGCTAGAAAAAACGAAAATAGTAAACGTGTATCTCAACCAATATCTGTACCATGGGAAAAATTCTTACATGAACCAATATTTTTGAAAGAAGATGTATTTCCTTTTAAAGAATATGAATTTGAAGGAAGAAAATTTTACTCATATAATAATATAGAAAAAGTATTAAAACAATGGTATGGTCCTAATTGTTTAAAAAAATGGGATGAAAAAGAAAATAAATGGGTTGAAACATTACCTGTTGAAAAAAGAAAACCAAAGCATACCGCTTATATAAATCTACATGGAGAAACAGAAGAAAAATAGGAAGTGATTATTTTGAAATGGAATATTAAAATTGGCATAATAATTGGAATAGCCTTAATATTAACTGGAATTATAGGAGGACTGCTTACTGAAAATGATATAGGATTTTTCTTAGCAGGTATGGGAACAAGTATTATAGGAATTTCAATTTTAATATTTATAAACAATAATCACAATGGAACACTTTCTATAGAGCAAAAAGAAAATGATGATAAATAATCATCATTTTTTTATTATCATAATAAATATACTACCTATAAGTAAACCAAGTATAACACTATAAGTTTTATCCCTATATCTTTTTAAACAATAATCTATAAATCTAATAATTATAATACCACCAATAGATAAACCCAATACAAATGGTATTAATTTATTGAATTCAAACATATATATATTAGAAAAAATATCTAAATACTCATCATATATACCAAAAGACATAAGAAGTGCTGTACCACTAATACCCGGAATAATAGTAGTAAATGCCTCTATAAAACCAATTAAATAATAATTAGTAGAAATATTAATATTAGGTAAATACATAATAAGTATATAAATTATTAATGTTATTATTACTAGTACATAGTTTTTTACTTCTTTTATAATAACTGGTATACCAGTTAACAGTAATAAAGCAAATATATATACTGTAATATTATAATAATTATTAAGTAAATGACTAATTAGTTTACTACCTATAATTATAGAGAGTAATATACCTAATCCTAACTTAGTTAAAAAGATAATATTAGTTTTAAAGTTATTAAATAATTTACTTAAAGATATAATTATATCTTCATATACATTTAATCTAATAGCAAGTATACTTCCACTTACACCTGGTAATATCTTACCTAGTCCTATTATCATACCTTTAATAAATAGTTTCAATATATCACCAATATAAGTGTATGCTAAATGGTTATTTTAAATAACCATTATATACTATTCTAGATTCACTAACTACAATAAATGCCTTAGTATCTATTTTATTTATAATATTACGTAATTCTTTTAATCTATTTAGTTTAGTCTCTATTATTAATAATAATTTAGGTATACTATTATATCCTTCTATATTTAAAGTGGATACAGCGTATCCACTTGTATATAAGATATCCAATATCTTATTATTATCTTTATTAATTATAACTTGAACATTTATATTACTATTATTAGTAAAATATCTAGCTAGTATACCACCTATATATGTACCTGTAGCAAATCCTCCCGCATAAAATATTGGTACTAATATACTTTTTATATCTGTATTTAATGCATCTTTTACTATAATAAACCATATAAATACTTCTATAAATCCTACTAAGGATGCTAATAAATTTTTTTCTTTTATTGTTAATATAGTTCTTATTGTGCCAAGAGATACATCTATTATTCTTACTATAAATATTTTTATACACATTAATAACATTCTATTCACCAATAATATTATTAACAAAAAAGGTTCTAATTATTAGAACCTATTTTTTTTTGTTTGATGTTTTATTTGATTTAGTTTTTGTATCCTTCTTTGTATCTTTCTTTTCTTCTTTTTTCTTATCATCAGTTTTTGAATCTTTATTGCTATTAGAATTACTTACTTTATTACTATTTTCATCTACTGAAAATAAAGAATCCAGTTTATCTAATATTTTCTTACTTCCAATATATGTTTCTTTTATTTTACCATCTAATACATAAATTAATGTAGTATCTTTTACTTTTAATTTATCTAATTCTTTTAATTCTTCTTTATCAGATAATAATTTCTTATTTTCATCTTTAGATAAATCTATGTAATAGAACTCATCTGGATTATTAATATATTTTAATTCATTTATATATGAATCATAACTTGAATTACTTTTATCATCTGCTTTATCTATTAATAAATAGTATGTTGAATTCTTAATATTTTTAATATCTGAATAATTAATATCATTATCTTTTCTAACATTTATTTCTACTTTATTACTAGTTTCATCTTTCTTAGTACGATTTTTTACTAATTTTAATGTTAATAGGTAAAATCCAACTAAAGCTACTACTAATACAATTGCCGTAATAACTTTTGCCTTAGTACTAAAACCCTCACTTACAACTTTTTTGTCATCCTTTTTATTATTTTGTTGTTTAATTCTTGCCTTCTTCATAATATCACCAAAAATATTATATCATAAGCCTTTTTTAATTTTCAACATTATTTTGTTATTGAAGCAGCACTTATACTTTTAGCAACACTTAATAATTCATTTTTATCTAGCGTATCTGATACTACTGAATACTCTACACCATTACTTAACCAACTTATATTAGAGTCATCAATAGATCCTACTGTATCAATTATTATTCCAGGTTCTCCATATGTTAAATCTAATTCTAACTCTTTACTAACGGTAATTGTTTCTTCAATTAGTGTAAATGGCTTATCTCCACCAAAAGTTAGTATTACCCTTTCACCATTATCTTTATTCATTTTACTTTCACTAGTTAAATATGTATTACTTGGTAAATACATGGGGTATATAACCCCTTCTAATGTATTAGATACATCCTTTGTATCCTCACTAACATTCTTATCAAGAATAAAAAGATCATCATCTAACTTACAATTATCATCGAAATTACTTAAATTAAAATCCATAAGTACTTCATCTTTATCATTATATACTTCTACTTTCTTCAACATATAATTATCATCAAAATATATCTTTTGTTTAACTAATTCATCATTGGTAGAATACTCTACCTTGGTAGTAAATATATGCATATTATCTTTATATTCATACTTCTTATCTTCATCTGAATCAATATCTGATAATATACGAGCTAAAATATATACTTGTGAATTATTATATGGCCAATCACTTTGAAATTTAAAACTCTTATTAAGTGATGGGGTTAATACATAAACCCCTTCTTCATTTCTAAGTATTATTTGTTCATGATTATTAACCTTATTTACTAGACTAACTCTATATAAATCATCTTTCTTATATTTAACATCTACATCATATGTATATTTATCATCACCATTATATATATTAAGTTCTCCACCTATATTATAAGAATCTAAATTATCATTCTTTTTCTTTATATTTTTAATAACATCTTTATCATTATTCTTACAACCAATAAGTAATAAGCATAATATAATAAATAAATATTTTTTCATATAACACTCTCCAATAAAGTATATTAATCTAAAACTTTATTAGAACAAAAAAATATTTACTAGCGTAAATATTTTTTTACAATTTATTAATCATTAATAACAGCATTCTTTACTTCTTCATAAGCTTTTAAAACTACATCTTTTTCAGATTCTGGTATTTTCTTTATTTGATTTGTTTGTGAGTCAAATTCATTAATTAATACCATACCTATTATAGAATTTGGATCATCATCAATTGTGTATGCTATATAATCCTTATTAGTTTCTGGTACATTAAAAGCTAATATAACTTCTACTTTAAGTTTTTCACCATTTTCTTTTATTATTTCTATATTATCCATTATCTCATTCCTCTACTTGCTACTTCTTCTATTTCTAATGGTTCTGCTACATCTCCGTTTAATTTAGGTACTGCCTTTGGAGCTTCTTTTATAATAGTTGTAGCACCATCTTTTAACTCATCTAAAGTAATATCTGCATCATTTACTTTTTGACTATATCCTTGATCTTCAAATCCCATAGCTTGTTCTGCTTTTCTTTTTAATGTTATTAATAATTTTCTTTCTAAATCCTTTTCTAATGCAACAAGACCCATAAGTGCTGGAGTTGCTAAAATAGTTAATGCAGCTGCAGCTTGTCCTCCTGGTGAAAATAGTAATGCTACTGATGCTACAGAACCAGTTACAGCAATTAATTTCTTCATAAGCTTATAGTTTTTATCTATTCGCTCCTCCCATTTAGCAGATCTTCCAGTTTCTATTACATGTTTATAATACCATTGTTTCATTTTGTTAATTATACCTCTTTTTTCAGGTTTAATTATTGTTCCGTTTTCATAATATACTTGATCTTTTATTGTATTATCGACTATATCATTTGTTGATAAAGCATCTGTCATTGCATATGACATATTATCACCTTCCTAATTCTTATTTTATCATCATTTAAAAATCAATTCAAATTATGCTTAAACTCTCCTCTATATTAGTCTAACTTAAATATATCATCATATTTATTACAATACAATATCAATTCTTTATTTATATATAAAGTTTACAAAAAAAGTGCTAATAGCACTTCTTATTCTTTAGTTAATTTAATATTTACTTTTTCAGGTGTTAATGCAAATTCAGTAAGTCTTGAATTAGTTGTTTTTCTCTTTATCTTGACTGGTACTTCATATGTTCCAGGACCACTCTTAGCATACTCAGATAAATCTACATAAGCTTCTACATCAGCACTTGATAATGAACTACATATATTTTCAGCACAAGTTGGCTTTAATAATACTTCTGCATCTTGAGATGATTCAGCACCTGCTATATAACCATTAGGTACATTTAATGCATCAATCTTAACAGAGAAATTATATTTAGATAATGAAACACTATTTGCTACATTAACAGCTAAGTCAACTTTATTAACATCTAATTTCTTAACTCCAGATGGTTTAGGTATTTCTACTGAACCAGAATAATTATTTGATAAACTAGATGCATCTATTTCAATATCTATACCATTATTAGCTAAATTTTCTAATGCTTCACTAGAACCATAAGCAGTTACAGTATTTTGACTAAATTTATAACTACTTACTGCTTTACCAAAAGGCATATCTCCTTTAATTACTAAGTTAAGTGGTACTTCCTTAGATGATGATGATAAAGTTACTTCAGCAGTTATTTTAGCAGAATGATTTATTTCTACATCTACAACATTACCATTAGCGTCATATGCTCTTAACATTATATCTTCTAATGTTTGTGTACCAGGATTAGTAGATGCTAATTTATCAACATCTATTAAAGCTTCTACACTAGCTACTTGTTCTAGTTTATAATCAGCACCACTTATAACTACTTGATTAATATTTAATTTAACATTCTCAATATCTACTGTATTATCTAAGTGGTCTGCATTAACCACATTATAAGATAAAGTTCTATTTTCTGATTGTTTTAAATAAACAATAATAGTAGCTTGAGAAGGGTTAACACTTGATTCAATAGTTTTTAATTGTTTACTATCATAATTTAAATCAACTTTATATGTACCAGGTTCCTTAATATCATTTAAATCTATCTTAACACTATGTTTAGATTGAGATTGTTTAGCAATATATAAATCTGCTTTACTACCTATTAAAGTAATATCTACAGTTTCAGGTACTCCTTCAAGAACAAATCTTTCTTCGTTATATAATACCTCTACCGGTTGGTCTTTAAACATTTCAGCACTACTATTATTAAATGTCATTAATTTTTGGTCAACTACAACAAAAAGTGCTATTGCCATAAATAATGAAATAATTAATAATGTTGTTTGTTTAGCAAGTAATGCCTCAAGTTTATGACTTGATTTATCAAAATACTTTGTTATTTTTAGTACCGCTCTTGTTATAGGGAGTACTATATGTTTATCAAAGGATTTAGCAATTCTTTTAAAGATACTATCTTTTCTCTTCATGTGCTACCTCCTCTTCATCTTCATCATCATCAATTAAAACATTTTTCTTAGGTTTTAATTCATTTAGTAATAATAGTTTTAATTCATCAGATGTTAAATTATAATGTAATTCTCCACCAATAGCAGCAGATAATCTACCAGTTTCTTCAGATACTATTAATGAAATACAATCTGTTAATTCTGATATACCTAATGCTGCTCTATGACGAGTACCTAATCTCTTAGAGATTCTAACATTATCACTTGTAGGGAATACTGCACGTGCACTTGTTATTTTATCCCCTTGAATAATTAATCCACCATCATGTAATGGATTATTTGGGAAGAATATAGTTACTAATAATTCACTTGAAATATCAGCATATATCTTCTTAGATTTTTCTATATAATCATTTAAACTATTATCTCTTTCAATAACTATTAAAGCTCCTGTACGAGTCTTTCTCATAGCATCCATAGCAGTTACTATTTCATAAACTACTTTTTCTCTTTCATCTACTGTAAGAACTTTATGTCTACCTAATAACTGGCTACGTCCAAGTTGCTCCAATACATTTCTAATTTCTGGTTGGAATATTACAATAACTGCTAACATTCCCCACTCTATAACATAATTTAAAAGATAATCTATTGTAGTTAAATTAAAGAAATAACTAACTAACTTTAATACTACAATAAAGAATATACCTTTAAATAACAATACCATCTTTACATTTTTTCTTAAGCTTTTTAATACATAGTATAATACTAACCACACTAGCAAAATATCTATTATTTTTCTTACGAAATCTAATACTGTAGCTACTGTCATTCACATCCCCACTCTCTATTATTTAATTATAACATACTTAAGTTTAAATATCAATGAAATGACATATTGTCAATTGTTTACATTTTTATATATTTTTAGACATTTTTTAGTTGTATAATTAAATATTTAAATGTACATTTTATATTTATAATACAACGTATTATTGATTGTCAAGTATATATGTAAAAAAGGAACTTAAAGTTCCTTTTATTTATGTGGTTTATACTTAAATAAATATGATGGTCTATGTCCCCCACCAGTCTTCATCTTAGTAGTCTTTTCTACTTTATTAGCAATTATTCTTCTAAAAGCAGGATCTAATAATTTCTTATTAAGTATTACTTCATATACTCTTTGAAGATCTCCTAAAGTAAAATATTCAGGCATCATATTAAATACTATATCAGTATACTCTAATTTATTCTTTAATCTTTCTATACCAGAATATATTACTAATGTATTATCAAATGCTAAAGAAGTATTTTTTATTTCTTTAAAAGAATATCTATCAGTAGTCTTTTCCCTAAGTATTTTCTTAATACTAAAACTTATTTTCTCATTACCATTATCTAATATTAAGTCTACAACATTATCTTTTTCTTCACATAATACTATATCAAACCATGATGCATTATTACTAATATTATTATTTAATCTTTGTTTATCAATTAATGCCATATAAGCAGTACATACAACCCTCATTCTAGGATCTCTATCAACACTACCATACGTATATAATTGTTCTAAGTATATATCTTCTATATTAGTCTCTCTTTTAAGTATTCTTTTAGGTGCATCATCTAAATTCTCATTAATATCTACAAATCCACCAGGTAAACACCATTTATCTTTAAATGGATATGTATCTCTTTTAACAAGTAATACACTCATATTCATCTTATCATTTTTTCTATAATTAGACTCTTCAGTCGAAGATACACTAAATATTAATATGTCAGTTGCTAATGATAATCTTTCATAATCATTAGGATTATAATCCTTAAGAAATTCCGTTTCACTTTTATATTCTTTCATAGCATCACCTATATTTATTATATCTTATTTTTTTACTTTTGGGCTTAATAATTTAATCATTTTATCTTCTATATCATCTATAACCATATCTTTATTATCACATCTAGTATCTCTATCTACAAATAAATTATATGTATAATAAGTATTATTTTCTCTATCATATATTGAGTAAAATACTTGGTTATCTAAACCATATGGATTATTTATATCAGCTCTACTTAATTTACCAGTAATACCTATACCATAGTCTGCTGCTGTAAACTCACTAATGGCTTTAGCCATTTCACGTGCTACTTCAGGACTATATACTGAGTATTTATCTATTGTTCTAGGATTAATACCCATTATTACTTTAAACTGGTTAGAATATGTAACAGCACTAAATCTTAATACTTCTGAAGCACCCGGTACATTTGTAATAGCATTAGCTACTCCTCCACCAGTACAAGATTCCATAGTTGCTACTGTCTTACCTTGTTCAATTAATTTTTCTACTACTCTTTCCATAATAACCTCCTAATATAAATTATTTTTCTTAATATATTTATATACTCTACTATCTAAGAAATCTTTCATACCATCTATATCTTTTCTTATCTCAGTAGAAGAAGTAAGAATTGGTACATAGTCATCAAACATTATAAACTTACTTCTATCAAAACCATACATATCTATATATTTATATATATCTATATCATCTCTATCTAATACAATTATATTATATGTTAATAACTCATCTACATTTTTCCATTCATTAAATCTTATTATATTATCTGCACCTATAATTAAATATATATCTTCCTTTTTATATATTTTATTATATTCTCTAAGTAATAAATAAGTATATTCTAATTTATTATTAACTGTATCAATACATATACGTGGATTTTCTATATATTTTAACATATTTATTCTATGATTTAAATCTATTAAGTTATTTTTATTCCAATAATTTAATGTAGGTACAACATATATTTTATCTAAATATTTATTTAGTAAATAATTTATATTATCTATATGACCTATATGTACTGGATTAAAAGAACCAACATAAATACCTATTTTCATATTATCCCTTCTTAAATATAGGAGTATTAAATTTATGTAGATTTCTATTATGCAATGTCATAATCTTTTGTTTAACATCTTCATCTACTTCTCTACCATCAATAACATCCGCTATTTCACTATATTTTACTCCAAGTTTTTCTTCATCAGTCATACCTGATAATCCATCATCTGGAGCTTTATGTATTACTTGATCAGGTACACCTATATATTCTCCAATCTTAATTACTTCATCAACTGTTAAATCAGCTATTACTTGTACATCAGCTACATTATCTCCACCCTTAGTAAAGTATCCAACATAAATCTCACATTTATTACTTGTACCAGGAACTATATATAATCCTTTTCTTATACTAGTTAAGAGTGCTGCATTATAATATAGTGTAGCCATTCTAAGTCTAGGCTTAATATTTATATTACTATTTTTATAGTCTTCATCATTAGCTTCTGGATATATATCTTTATATTGTTTTATATATTCATCATATGTATCAGTTAAATCTACATCATGTATTTCAAACCCAAAGCTGTCTGCTACCGCATAAGCATTATTCTTATCTTCTTCTTTAGAATGACAAGGCATCCATAGTCCTACTACATTAGCTGGTCCTATTGCTTTAGCAAATAAACCAGCTACTACTCCAGAGTCTTTACCACCAGATATACCTATTACTACTCCTTTAATGTTGTATACACTGCAGTAGTTTCTAATATAATTTATAATTTCTTCTGTTACTTCTTCTACTTTAAACATATTTATTCTCCTTTTAATTGTTTTAATTCTAATTCTAATTTTTTTATTTTTTCTTCTTTTTCTTTTTTTATTCTTTTTTCTCTTACTTCAACTGGTTCACCAGTTTCTTTCTCACAACATCCACATCTAGTACATTTTCTAGTCCACTCTTGATGATGAATTGGAAAGTTTTCTATTAGTTGGTGATCATACCAAGTATCTTCATAAGTAGTCCATTCATGATAATTCCATTCAGTAAATAGATGTCCTTCTCTTTTACATGTTTCTTCTTTTTGATATTGTTCTTCAAATTGTTCATGTCTAATAATAGATTTAGCAAATCCTTCAATTACTTTTACCTTTCTTTCATCAGGTAATCGTTCAAATCTTTTTAATATATCTTTTAATTCTTTTAGTTTTTCTAAATCATCTAATCCACTAACAAAGATTTCAAAGAAGTCTATTATATTAAATGTTTTATTTTCTATATCAAATGTATAGCTTCCAAATTCTTCATTAATTGCTTTAATTACTTTTAGTTGATTCTCAACTGTTAAAGATTTAAAGTTAAATATCCATCTATCTACTTTCATTATGAACATCTCCTTTTATTTTTTTACTTTTTCTTTTGTTTCTTTTATTAATTCATATTTAAAATCTACATATTCTTCAGTACCATCAACATAATATTCGTGTGGTTGAATAGTTCTTCTAACTTCAGGATATAGTAGATTCATTTGTTCATCACAATATTTTTGTTTTTCTCTTATATCTGGATCCTCATAAACTAATTCTCCATTATCAAATATTACTTGTTGTAATTCAACTAATCTTATATTTTCTACCTTAGTTCTTTTTAATTTATCAGTTGGACTTACTATTACTAAATCATTTAAATTTATTTCTTTATCATATAATGTCATAACATCAGCAATAGCATATCCAGTATTATTATCAATTACTCTATATACTTTTTTAAAACCTGGATTAACAATCTTAATAGTATCATTACTTAATTTTATTTTAGGTATAAATTCACCATTATTTTCTAGTGCTACTTCTTTATATACACAACCCATTCTACCAGCTGGTTTAGATATATTATCTCCAACACCTAAGCTATCAAATACAGCACCTTGATTAATAAGTGTTTCAATAGTTTCTGCTGTTAAACCATTACTAAGCACAATCTTAGCTTCAGGAAAACCAGCACTATCAAGCATACGTCTAGCTTCTTTTGATAGGTATGCTAAATCACCACTATCAATTCTTATACCTATATTTGCTTTTATATTCATATCTTTTAACATTTGAAATGTTTTAATAGCATTAGGTACACCGCTTCTTAATGTGTCATATGTATCAACTAGTAATGTAGCATTATCTGGATTATTTATAGCAAATCTATTAAATGCTTCTAACTCAGTATCAAATGATTCGATATAACTATGTGCCATAGTACCTAATGCTTTCATATTCATCATATCTGCTGCTATTACATTGCTGGTTCCTTTACAACCAGCCATTACTCCGTAAATTGATGCATCTATAGCAGCATCTAATCCATCAGCACGTCTAGCTCCAAATTCCATAACTGGTGCATTACCAGCAGCTTCTATAATTCTTCTAGCACCAGTAGCATGTTCCATAGCACCATTAACTATACTAAGTATTGCTGTTTCAATAATTTGTGCTTCTATAATAGGAGCTTTAACAGTAATTAATGGTTCATTAGGAAATACTGGTGTACCATCAGGTATAGCATATATAGTACCTGTAAATTTAAAATTTCTTAAATATTCTATAAATTCTTCTTTATATCCTTGTCTTTTAAAGTACGCTATTTCTCTTTCATTAAACTTTAAATTTTTAATAAATTCTATTACCTTATCAATACCAGCCATAATAGCATATCCGCCATTATTTGGAACCTTTCTAAAAAATACATCAAATACAGCTGTTTTTACATCTATACCATCTTTTTGATAACTTTCTGCCATATTATATTCATATGCATCAGTCATTAAAGTATAATTTTCATTTAATCTATTATAACCATTATATATTTTCATATTATCTCTCCTATCTTAGTTTTAATTCTAATTCTTTTTCTTTTAGTTCTTCATTATTTTCAACTAATATAGCACCTGCTTGAGTCATAAATCTAAATGCCATTTCATTCCATTCATCTCTTTTGTGCCATTCTGCATCATATGTTTCAACAGCATTTTTAGGTACTATTACTTTTACATTTCTATTTATTTGGTCTAAATAGTTAATTAGTGGTATTACTAAATTCATTACACATATATCTGTACAACATCCAGTAACAACTATTTCTCTTAAATTTTTCATAGCATCAATATCTCTCATAAAATTTGGTGCAAACATTGTACTTGTACTATTCTTTGGATATACTAATCCATTTTGTTCAAAAGGAATTAATTCATCTACTAAATCTGCTTCCTCTGTACCAATTACACAGTGTGCTGGAAACTTTTTAAATTCCAAAGCATTTGCTTCATGATTATCTTTTATGAATGCTATTGCATCATTACCAAAATCTTCAATTAATTTAATAATTTTAGGAGTTATTGTATCTATATATTTATCAGCCATTGGACCTACATCAACAAATCCTTTTACCATATCAACAACTATCAACATTCTTTTATATTCTTTTAACATTTCTATTTTATTCATAATATCCTCTTCTTTCTTTTTAACATTTTATTAATAACACAATTTAAAAAAATACGAGGTTATACCATATATATATAATTGTTTCATAAAAATCACTCTCTTTTTATCAATTTGTTAATATCATATTTTTAAATTTAATCAAGTTATTTCACTTGTTATTAACATTTTATTAAAAACAATGTAATTTGTCAATACCTTTTTCTATTTTTTTATAAAAAAACAAAAAAAGAGATTAAAAATCTTCTTATTATTTAAGTATTTTTGAATAATTATTTTTTAAACCAGCAATGTAATTATTTACCATTTTTTCAAAATTATATACCCTTGTAATCTTTTCATCCATCCCACCTCTAAAATTTTTATAAGAGTATGGTTTATTAAATCCTAACCTACATATTTCATGTTCAATTTTAGAATCATCATATTGTTGAAAATTATTTACGTACATTAGATATTTAGCATAGTTATTTAAAACCTTTTCATCTAAATATCTTTCTATTTCTTCATTAGTTAACTCTAAAGGTAGAAAAAGTTGAGAAAGTTTCATAATATTATAACTTATTTCTTCTTCTGGCATAAAAATTATATCACCGACATTTATACTATTATTATCATTAACAATAGTTTTGATTGCAAGTACTGGTTTTAACATATTATCCCTCCTAGTGAGATATATTATAGCACTAGCCTTTTTTGCACGCAACAAAAAAAAGGACTTGCAGTCCTTTTTATAATCAAAATTGGTGGAGGATATGGGATTCGAACCCGTGACCCCTTGCGTGCAAGGCAAGTGCTCTAGCCAGCTGAGCTAATCCCCCATACCAGTGGTAATAATTGCTCATTACCACTAGATTATATCTAATATATTTTATTTTGTCAATACCTAAATTATTATTTTTTTATTTTAATCTTTTCATATGGTCTTACCATTGATTTAATATACTCTAAAACACCATCTATTATACTTGGTCTCATTTTATATAATCCATATGTATAAAGTGATACTACTTTATGAGCATTACATATTCTACTATTTAAATATATGTCAATAGCAACTATAAAAGATATTAATTTTCCTATCTCTTCTTCAGTAACTCCATTAACCAATATATTATTTATATAAGGTATTTCATATTGATCATAATATAATTCATAGTTTTCAAATAATTCTTGATAAATAATATTATTTGGATTTTTTAATTGTTTAATTAATTCAATAGAATTAGCTAATCTATTAATATTCACCAAATATTTATTTAAATTCATCATTCTAAGTCTTGTAACTGCTGTTCTATTAACATCTACACTTGATAAATAATCTATCATATATAGTTCATATAATATAGCTGGTAATTCATTATATAAAGATATACCAGTATTATATCCTCTAACAGTCATTTCAACATGTTTTGATTCATGAATGGTAGCTAGACTATCTTCTAGATAGTCTCTACCATTTATTAACATATAAAACTCATTATTATTAATAATATATGTTCTACCTAAGAAATGATTACAAGGATTATCACATACTTGTATAATATTAGGAATTCTAATAATTTTTTTAAAATAACTGTGTGAATCCTTATCATTTTTTTTGTAAAAATCTTTACATAATTTAATAGATTGACTATAATTCTTTTTTTCTGGTTTCAATATATCAAAATCGAATTCATATTCGTTTATATTATTAGATAAAAAAATAATTAAGTTAAAAAATAATTCATAAGTTTTACTAAAATAACTCTCATTAAAGTCTAATAAATTTTCAAAGAATGTTTCTCTACTAATTTTATTTGTATCATAGTTAGAACATTTCTTTAAATCAGTTAACATAGTATCATATATTTCAACTTTTCTATGTGCTTCTATAGATTGTAATTTTAAATTTTCATTTAACTTAGATTCTATATCTTTTTCTATCCAACCAAACGTCATATATCTCCACCAGGACATATTCTATCATTAGTGATTATTAATGTCAATTTAACGTATTTTAGTACATATACCCTTACCTGGTTGGTAAAAGCAATGGCTTTTATATTTGCCAACCAGGGATTGATTATACCAAGTATTTCTACAAGTACCACTAGTAGCATAAAACCATAATGCATTGGTTGCTGGATAATAATATTCTCCTTTAAGGACTCTATCTGCTAATTGTCTTTCTTTAGTTGTAGGAGAACTTGTAAATAGATTACTTTCAGTACCACTAAATCCACCAGGATTTTGATATATAGACTTTGTTAATGTATTTATATTTTTAAATGTAAGACAATCTGCTAAAACCCTATTTACTACTACATTACCTACCATAAGCATTCCTAGATTTCCTTCACCTAATGCTTCT
>Ga0310691_10002732_pt1 | contig 22532 bp, 38 predicted proteins | sample 176DNAGHGlowgp2_FD_203887 | JGI IMG/M metagenome (GOLD analysis project Ga0310691, IMG submission 203887) | Sheep rumen microbial communities from Palmerston North, Manawatu-Wanganui, New Zealand - 1766 DNA GHGlow gp2 (v2) (version 2) | ecosystem: Host-associated > Mammals > Digestive system >...
GTCTTTTACAAAATCGTTTTTTAATTTTTTTGGTGGGGGCTATACTTCCACACGAAGCCACCCGCCGCCGCTCGTTTTCCTTTACACGCTTTAGATATACTAGTTCCATGAACCGAAGTTTCCTTTTCTGCCTCGGTTATGCTTGAATACTCGCGAACGAATACACCTTCCTTTGTAAACTGACGAACTTTTATTTTTCTTTCGTCGTGTATTCTTTCAAGCAACTCAGATTGAACAACACCGAACATTGGGTTTTTGTTTCCCTTCTTTGACTCGCTCTTGTGCCGCCTCGTCAAAGAGTTGTTCGCGTTGCCCTTTGTGTCCGTCCACCTTAAATTATTAACGTTGTTGTTTCTTGGGTTTGTGTCTATGTGATCCACGACGTTTAACCCTTCTTTTCGTTCGAGAAACGCTTCGGCAACAAGTCTGTGAACCCGTTCTAGCTTTTTCCGATTCTTGAACGATAGGTGAACCGAATAATAACTTTTCGTCCACGTTTGCTTTAGTATTCTTCCCACTCCGTAATTAGAACGAACGCGTCCTTCTGTTGATATTTCATAATGTCCGCCGTAACCTTCAATTACTTTCCAAGTTTCCATTGTCGCCTCACAAGTCACTTTTAATGAACATTTCGCCCGTTGCCTTGTCGAACGTGTAGCGCTTACCATTGCTCATGTGGATAGCGTTATGACACCCCAAGCAAAGTGCCTCAAGGTTATCAAAGTTGTAAGTCACCGACGGATTGTTAACATTGCTTTCGTTCAGGTGTATTTTGTGGTGCACGATCTTTGCGGGAACGTACAATCCTTTTTTCTTGCAACGTTCACAAAGTCCGTGTACGCTCTTCTTATAATCTGCCGCAACTTGTCGCCACTTAGCCGAGTTATAAAACGAATGGTCTACACTTCTCATTGTCTTTGCTCCAATCAAAAACCCGCGAGGATATTTCCAACGCGGGTTCACAATGACTTAACAGAACTAGTATTTCATACCAATTCACAGTTTAATTAAAACCGACTTTTGCGATTTAATCAAGTTTCATTTACTCTCATTCACTATCAAATATACTAGAAATTAGATATATCTGTCAAATTCGTGTGTAGTTAATTCTGATATATGCTTTATGCCCCTAGAATGTAATCGAAACATTGTAGCCTCTTTCAACTGAGGAAATGTTCTTCGAATGTCGCGCCAATCCATACGGCGGACGTAACGACAATACAAGATTCTGTATTCGTCAGGGTTCGGAAGTTGTCGGAGGAAATCGTCTGTTTCTTGGTCGATAGATATTAATTCGGTCTTTAGTCGGTCGATATTGTTTTTCAGTTCCGACCACCTTATGAAACTTGCTTCGTTTGTATTCTGGGTGTGATTTATCTGACTTCCGCTTGTTTCCGTCTTGGAAACTATCTTTAGCATTGTTTCGAGAACGGCTTCTTTCGTTTCTATCTCTTTGCTTATTCGATAGCCGCGGTTTAACCAATCTTTCGCAGACATTATAAAACCCGCCTCCCTTTATCATCAAATCGTTGTTCCTTGTCAAACTCCGCTATCTTGACCATAACGCCGACATTTTCTGAATAGAACTTCCCAAGCGACAAACTTATTATTTGACTATCGTCTAACCAGAACCCCAACTTGGTCAAAACGTCTATTGGAAGTTTGGCGAGGTTGTCAACATCAGGTCTGGTCGTTTTCCCTTGTCCGTTCTTGTGTGGTCTTCGTGCCGGATAGTGAAAGACAATTGACAAGGCTATCTGTCCTTCAAGTGGTCGTTCTGGTCTATACCCTTTGAATACCCAAGCGTAAAAGCTCGCCACGTCTTCAAGATTCTTTTTGGTGTAGAAATGCGGTTTGCCTCCGACAATGCTAACGCCTTTTTGCTGCGCCGTTCTTTTTGGTATCTCTTCCATTGGGACAAAGAATTGTATCTCTTTCATTTGTCCCGCCTCTCTTCCTTCGTCAGCAACGCTTCGCCGATCTTGGACAACGCCCCAAAGATTGCAAGTTCAAAGAACAAGTGAAGCGTCCCGTAAATAACGAACATCATTTCAAACTTTGTCATTGTTCTGCCTCCTTATTTTCTGCTTCCCTTCTTGTTGCATATCCGTCATTGAATCCTGCAATGTACCCCTTTTTCCAAGCACAAATAAGCATTCTCTCAGCCTCATTTTTCAACCCTTTTAAATCGTTGCTTTCATTTTTCAAGTTCTCTTGTATCATTTTTTGCCTCCCTCATATCTGCTCCACAATTCGGGCAAAAGTTAGATTTTACTTGTCTATATAAACCCTCTTTATTATTTTCCAATGCGTCTTCGTGACAATAAGGGCAATAAATCGTTGTTCCTCCCCATCTCTCATCAAACCACTCTTTCCACTCACCTTTTGATCTTTCGTTCTTCCCTCGCTCGTATGCCTCTTTCCATAACTTGTCTGAATATTCGGACAAGTCCACACAAACTGTTGGTGCATTGTTTATCATGTTTAAAACTCCAGCCGTGTCCCACAAATCCTCCATACCGTCTGACTTTGACATAACGGTATCTTTTAAAGCTTCCGCGTCAATTAACCTTGTCATCGTCTGCCTCCTTCCTTGTTGCATATCCGTCATTGAATCCTGCAACATATCCTTTTTCCCAAGAGCGATCAAGCATCTCTGCGAGAGCCTTTTTCATTCCCTTCAAATCCTTGTCCTTATCTCTCAGCCTCTCTTGTACCATTGTCTGCCTCCTCCCTCTTCAACGCCTCGATTGCTTTATCAATGGCACCGAGCAAGACTTCTTTGTTCTCAACCTCTGGTGAGTCAAAAATCAAACGGAATGTTTCAATAATCTCGATCGCGTCTTCGTTAGTCATTGTTCCACCTCTTTCATGCTGTCGGCGATAATAGCCAAACTCTTTGAAATGTCAACTAAAGCACTTGCGATAATATCCAAGTAAAAGACTTTACCTTCTTCGAGAGTTCCCGTTGTTTCCACTTGTTCTATGCACTTAATAAAATCCGCGTTTTCTTTTACCCTTGTCATTGTGTCACCTCTTCAATATTGTTTCTTTCTCTGTATTCCCTCGGAAGGTTTCGAATTGCCTCGTTCAGTTGGTCGCGTGTGAACTGTTGCATTTCCTTAAACGAAGAAGTCGTCCAACCTTGCGTTTCGTCCATTACTCGGCGGAAGTCGACCCAAGTGTTTATTTTGTCTTGATCCGCGTTCTTATATTCAAGGTATGCCGCGAGCTTCTTTTCGTACTGTGTCACTTTCTGAGTGTCGAACAGTTTCGCGTGATAGTTTATCGTTTCTGCGAACGGCGGCTTGGTGTGGCTCTTACAGTAGGAAGTCAGGGCGAACAAGAAGGATTCCTCGCTCACGTCCTTAAATGTCACCTTCCAATCCCTCAGAATACGTTCGCTTGCCTCTGGTGTCGCATACTTGGGAAAATATGCTTGTAACAAGTCCAAACCTTCTAACAATGCTTTGTTGCTTACCACGGCGTGTGCCCCCTTTCTTCGTCCGGCTCTTCAAGTATTGCCATGAGTCGCGCCCTTTGTTGTTCTGTCTGTGACGTTGCCGTCTGTTTCTCTTCTTTGGTTCTGCTCGCCCAACCTCGAACGGCGGCTTTCCAATCCTTCATTTTTGATTTACCGACAAACCAACCCTTTGATTCGTAGAACGTGAAGAAGGACTCAGCGTTGACAAGGTCGTCAAGGTTCTTTTCGTGAATATAAGATTCGATCTCAGGAAGAGAAGGTGCAAGAAAGCGCGAAGCGTCTTTCTTTGTACTCTCTTTAGAGAGTATTTCTTTATATTCTTTTTCTTTTTCTTTTTCTTCGTTCTTTTTCTTTTTCTTTTTACCCTCCAATTGGTCAGCATTTGTTTGCATTTGCTCACCATTTGCAAACCTTTGCTTTGCATTTGCTCGCATTTGCTCGCATTTGTTGTCGTAGGCGGCTTTTGCTTCGTCGATCGTTTCAAACATTTCGTTCGCCACGTCTTCGAGGTCGTCAGGAAGTCGAACGGGCTTTCCTAAAACGTGATCCCCTATCGCCTTAATCAGTTGACCCGCCTTTTCGTCTGGTAAGACTTTAAAGGTCAAAAACCAACTGTCATAAATCATTGTTTGAGCCTTTTTCTTCATTTGCTTTTCCTCAAATATAGTTTTTATAAAATTTGATCGCTTCTTCGAGGCTATCGCACGGGCACCCGCTTCCGCCGTCTGACCATACCGCGCCACAACTCAGAAAGACTTGTCCGTTCTTTGGATTGTCTGACATCAGCAAATATTTGCTAAAGTGAAATTCAAGAAAGAATTTTCTGTGTTCCGTCTTTTTAATGGTCGCCGTGTATTCCTCTAATGTTTCATTCCATAAGAAGTTCACGCCGAGAACTTCGCCGATATAGCTTGCGACTTGTTCTTCGCTCATTGCTCGGAAGTCTGGGCGCGGTTCGTCCGGCAACAAATCATAAATGGTTAATTGGTTCATTTTTTACACCTCTTCGTCTAACCAACCAAGATAACCGCCATAGCATGAAACGTGCTCGCCCTCGCAATGATCCTTGTATGAACAATGTTCGCAACTCTGCGCCGTGAGTTCACCAATTCTTTTGATTGCATTTCGCGGACTTACCCTTCCGCCCTCTAGGTCTTTAATTATCAACGCAACGTCCCTTGCTACTCTTTCTGCGTTCTTCATTTCTCGCCGCCTCCGAGGAAGGACAAGCCGCCCGCCTGTTTTATTTCAGCAAGACACTTCAAACAGTAGGCGTCGCCGTAAACCCTTAATGACTCTTTCACTATCGTTTCCGCGTCGATAAGCTCGTTTTTACTGTTGACCGCGTCTTTTATCGTTCCGTTACAACGGCGGCAAATCTTCATTCCGTCGCGTTCCTCTTTCTGGTGTGCTACTTGTTGCATAACTTCCGCCGAAGCAATGCCACCGACGATTCCGAAGCCGAGGAAACCAAGTGCACGGGAAACGGAACTTGTTTCGCAATTTTCGAGAGCCGAGCCGCCCTTATTTACAAAGCCGACATTGACGTTCTCGCAAGCATAACCCGTCGAAAGAAGGTTTCCGTTCTCGTTGTAGATTTCGGCTTTAAAAGTGATAGTGCCCTTTTCCTTGTCCCACTCGACAAGTTTTGTTGCGATCGAACCTTCAGGAAAAACAGTTCTAAAGGCTTTTACTCGCTCTTTTGTTTCTGCGTACTTGGTCGTTTTGCTACTGTTACCGATTGAAATATCTATGTATTTAATATTGTCGTTAGCCAATCCGAGTTTCTTTAAAATCTCGTTGGCTCTGTTAAAATCTTCGCTCATGTTTTCACCTCTTTGTATTTCTCGCAAAGTTCCTCGCCGTCTTCTTCTCGATCGCAGACCCCACAAAGGGCACAAAGGCAAGACAGACAAAGTTGTTCGTCGCCGACTTGAAAGAATCGTTCCTTCGGCGCCAATCGGTCGCCGCACTTGTCACAAGTTCGAATTGCGGTTTTTCCGTAATATCGACAACCAGAACCAAGACAAGGTTGTCCGCAATCGACACAAGATTCCTCATACTCGATCATTTGTCCGCCCCCTTCAACCATTCGACAAGGTTGTTTTGACAATCTTTGCATAAATAGACTTTGGCGTCGTTCTTATACAAAGTGTAGGAATCGTTTTTGTTTACGAGCTTTGCTAACGCGCGCCCTATACTGTCGAGTATGGTTTCGTCAAACTTTGTTTCTTTTCCGCACCTATCACAAAAAAACTTAATCATTTGCCCGCCCTTCCTTGTCGTATGAGATAACCGCCTTAATAAATCGTTCGAGCATTTTTTCTATCTGCTCTCGGTCTCTATGTTCCGTAACACCTTCGAAGTCTTGCGAATGTAGTCTTTGACTCTGTCTTCCTTCTTCGAAGCACCATTCCATAAACTCGGTTGACAGATAATCGGATTCGTCAGGAAAAGAGCCGTATTCGTCCAAGTCATAATCAAGTTTTTCGTGAATGAGTTCTCGAACGCGGTCTTCGGGTTCTTTCCTGCCGTGAAGAAACCAAGCCGCGCGGTCAATAAACATTAGTTTATCTTGGTATGTATAATCGCTTGCGGTCAGTTCGGTAAATTCTGCGAATGCTTTTTGCACTTGTTTTTCGAAATCTTCGGGTAGGTCGTAAACATCAACAACCAAACCTTTTGGCAATGTAACTGTAAAATGTCTGCTCATTTGACCACCTCTGCGACTCTGTAACGCTTATACCTTATAGGCTCGCCAAAAACATTTGTGCCGGACTCCCAAGAAGAAGTGATCCTGACTTCCCCTTCGTCGTTTATCTCACCGACCCTAGACGAAAGTTCAGTTATACCCAAGTGTGTAAAGGCTTCGGCTCTGGTTATTGACCCGTATATATGCAAGTAGTGAAGGATCCTTTTTCTCTGTGAATATCTGTTGCTCATTGTTTTTCCTTTCTGCCAATCCCCAAAGCGAACGACCGAGTGTGTAAAGTTACTTTATCGAATGCGGTTGTCCTTTCTTTTTATTTTTGTAAGAGTTTTTAGATTGTGGTTTGGTTCGGTCGCTCGATTCAGGGATTGACGATTATTTCTAGGTTTTATTTCTCGTTCTGGGTCTGTCCGTCCAAGAATAATTGAGCATTCAAGGTTGCTCGCATAGTCTGTAAGACAACTTTTATAAACTTGATCTGTGAAGCGTCGCCGACTTCCTCAGCGGCTTTTACCATTTCTTTTACGGCTTTGTCGTATGCGTACATAACGGCGTCTGTGCAAAACAAATCGTCCGTCGTGATGTCTGCCGACTTGAACTTGAACGCAGCTTCACCGACAAAGCGGTTAAGAAGAAGCGGCGCCACATCGTTTTTGTAGGCGTCATTGTGCGCCCTGACGTAGTAAGACCCCGTGGAATTTTTCGAAATCGTCATTTCCAAAGAGCGGGAGTTCTGGTCGTACTCTCTCAGGATCGAGAAAGACTCAATAATCTTGTTTGTGATTCTGTTCTCTAGTTCTTGTTCTGTCATTGTGTTTAGCCTCCGAAATACTTTTCGATTGTTTCTTTAACGTCTGTTTCGAGTCCTCTGTTTATGAGGTCGTGCGCCACCTTTTCTTTGTCCCTTTGGGTAAATTCGCAATAAGCGAGTTTTCTAAAAGCCGTGACGCGGTTTCGTCCGATCACGTCCGCGAGTTCTTCCAACGTGTCATAAGCTCTGCGAACGAGTGGGTAAGTGTTATGAGTTCCGCACTTCACGATATACACCCCCTCTTTCGTCTGAGAGTCCGACAAGATAGTCGAGCGAACAACCGAACGTGTTACGAAGTTCGAGAAGTTTGTCTGCCGGACAACTTGAAATGTCACTTTCCCACTTGCAAATAGTTTGTGTTGAAACGCCTATTGCTTGTGCAAGGTCGGTTTGTGAAAAATCCAAGCGGACACGCTCAATTTTTATATTGTTTGCCACCGATTTTACCTCCTTCTTTTTCAGGTTTTCGGAATTTTCTTCCGTGTTGTTATTTCGATTTTAACAAACTTTTTCAAGTTTTCAATAATGTTTTTCAAGTTTACTTGAATTTTTTTGTGTTTTTAATGAAACCGTAATATAATGACGTCGGAGGTCAGAAACAATGATTGGAAATAGATTAAAACAGTTAAGAAGGTCAAAAAGAATGACTCAGGAAGAGTTGGCAAAGATAGTTTCGGTTTCCGCTTCTTCAATCCAAAAGTGGGAACAAGACATTGCCGACCCAAACACGGGAACATTGATAAAGATTGCGGAAACCTTTAATTGCTCGTTGGACTACTTGTTCGGCTTTCAAGACGACAAACGAACAACGGAAACGTTCGTTTTGCTCGAAAAGATTGAGAGCTTAGACAAACACCAGATTGAGGAAGTTTCTCGCTTTGTGGATTTCATAAGGGGTTCAAAATGATTTCGAAGCAACTACCACGCCCAAAATGGAACGTAACACTAAAACGTTGGGTTCTGTCCGTGATGATCGACGGACAAAGAAAGCAGTTCACAAGTCAGGACAAACGGAACGGAAAAAGAGAAGTCATAGAACGGGCGGAAAAGTGGATTGTCTGCCGCACCCGTTCCGACTTGAAATTCGGCGACGTATTCGAACTATATGTTCAAGACTACATAAAAAAGAACGGACGTAACGAGCAATTAGAACAGATTCGTTCTATTTCCCGCCTATTCGTCCTTCCTCGGCTTTCTAGTGTTCCGCTCGATAAAATTCGTGTATCTGATTTACAAGCCGTTATAAACGACGCTAGACCACATAGAGAAGGTGTAGAAAAACTATCACGGAAATATTTGTCTAATATTCGCGGCGTGATCGTTTCTTTCTGCCGTTGGTGTTTGATTAATGACTATATGGACAAGAACCCGTCGGAGGCTTTATACATTCCAAGCGGCGCCCCAAAAGTCGGAAAAGAGATATTGCAATTATCAGACATTGAAAAGTTGTTTCGAAATCCTCAAAATTTGTGGTACGAACGGGCAATCTTCTTGCAAATCTTGACGGGTTTAAGACCAGGTGAAATTCTGGGTCTTAAAAGATCAGATTACAAGGACGGCGTCTTGTATATATGCCGTTCTATCAACGCTAGGGGGCGTGTAACGGACGGCAAGAACAAAAACGCAAATCGTATCATAGAACTACCAGACGAAGCGAGAAGGCTAATTCTCGACCAATTACGGGCAACGCAGAATTTAAAGTCCGAGTGGTTGTTCTGTAATAGGATAGGTGGCAAGCCGAACCAAGACAACGTCAGGGAAACTTTGAAAGTCTTAATCAGACGACACAATCTGCCGAACATCACTTTATACGGACTCAGACACACTTTTTACTCTCATGTAGAATCGTATCTGCCGGACAGACTTATTAAAGGAATTTTCGGACACTCGGAGGCAACGGACGGGCACGAACTATACGGAAAGCATAGAATTTCGAACGAGCTTCACGAAGCCGCCGAACGTCTGAGCGTTACGCCGCTTTATAAAGCCGCCCAAAACTGATATAATAGTTAGGTGCTAACCATTTAGGCATATTACATTTTTAATAGACCGCCCGTTCCTCACGATCCAAGCACGGGCGGTTGTCTTTTGCACGAAATCCAAGAAAATTTACTTGTATATTTACTTGTTTCGTTTCTTTCATTTCCTCGAAACGTCTGCCGTTCTAGGGTTTGAAGTGGCACCCCCAACAGGAATCGAACCCGTTAGGGATATTATATTTTCATTTGCAAGTCATTATAAAAACGCCCTATTTTCAAGGGTTATCGGCTTTTCTGCTTTCATTTCGTTTTCATTTTGTAACGAAAATATAACCGATTTTTCTACAAAATTTACTTGTCGATTTACTTGTCGAGGTTTTGTAAGCAATAAAAAAGACCCACTCGCGCGGAAGTGGGTCTATACGTCGTACTATTGAATAAATACAGTTAATCAGGAAGGAGTCGAGGACATTGAACAGTATATGGAAACGCCGCGCCGTTACTGTCAATATAGGAAGGTGACGCCGTGCGGGACGCCCCCTTCTTGCTTTCGCCGATAAATCAAAGAGAGTCCGAACCGCACTTCGAGTAAGTTGTCAGAATTTAATATATTGCATATATACGAAGCCGCCGTCTTTAAGTTCACCCCAAGCGGAATAACCCTTCTTTATATAGACTTTGGCGCCCTTTGGAAGTGTACGGATAACAGTTCCGCAAGGTGACTTTCTGACATTAAGCGGCAAAGATATTGTGTTAACCACGCCCAGAACGAAGCCGTCGTCCGTCTTCGGTTCGATAACGACTTTCTGAGGAAGATATATTTTTTGTCCCGTGATGATCTTATCAGGGTCTTTTATTCCGTTGATTCTGACAAGCTCGGCAACTGTGGTTTTGAACTGTCGTGCGATCTTTGAAAGAGTGTCGCCCTTCTTTACGATATAAACATTCTCTGCCGTGGTCGGCTTTGGCGGTTCTGGTTCTTCGTCCGGCTCTTCGTCTGTGAGGTCTACTTCATAGAATCCGCACTTCTTAAAAGCGGACTTCATATTGCCCGTCCAAGTGGCGCCCTTGTCTTTTACGGGCACACCTACGGCGGAATAAGACTCGATAACCAAAGACGAGCAATCGAAGTCGCCTTTTTCATTCCAACGAAATAATTGGTCGTAGCCGTGTGAGTCGTCGTCAGCGATAGCAAGGGCGAAGAGTGTCGCCGCGTCTGCGATTGTTTCGTCCTTATATCTGAGAACCACGTCCCAAGCGCCCTTTAAATCAACGACCGCGATTTCGCGTCCCGTCTGGTCGCCTGACTTTCCGCCCGTGGTCTTGCCCAACTCGTTTATATTAGCGGAAATAACCTTGTTGTCGCCGTAATATATCGCCGTGTGCTTTCTGTCCTTATTGTGGGCGAGAAGAACGTCGCCCTTCTTCAAAAGTTTAGTATTCATTTCTTTTTGCCTCCGTTATTAATGGTTTCTTTTCCGCCCTTCAAAAGCGACTTGATCCATTTCGGAAGAACGGAAGGGTTAGCGGCGTTGATGTTCTCGAAAATACTGATTGATTCGTTAATTACGATATAGCACCCAACAATAGTTCCAATAGGAAGTTTGAACGGAAGTTCAACCGCAACAACTCCAACCATAATAGGGATAAAGACATCAAGGAAAATGCCGAAAAACAACGCCATAAGAAGTGCCATTTTTCGCCAAAAACCAATTACGCCACGCTTCGAGCTTATCGGCTCGCCCTTTACCTTGCTTTTAATCATTCCCGTTATGAAGTCGAAAACGATCGCGATCAGGACGCAACAAACAACGGGAAAGTAGGCACCAAAGAATGACGCCAACAGACCCGTTAAAGCCGACAAGGAAAATTCAATGATTTTTGCTCTATTCATATTTTCGACCCTCATTTATTCGACAAGTGTAATCGTGTATTCAACTTGCATTGTCTTATCATTCGTTTTTGTTACGGGTGTTATATTCTGAATAGTTCCCAAGTAGATATTCGGGAAAGCCACGCCCACGTAAACTGTCATTTCGACATAGTCAGGCGCGCCCCAAGACCACGAATAAAACCTATCACCAGACTTGATGATTCTTATCATTTCATACGGGTTAGCCTTGTTTGTTGCGAGTGTCGAGAAGGTCGTCGCCCTCGAAACAGGATAAATCGTGTCATAGTTGACAATAAAGCCGTCGCCGAGAATCAAGCCGTCGGAAATCTCGACCATACCAAAACAGCGAAGGTCGAAAGCTGCGGTCAAGTTAGTGTTTAATTCCGTGATGTCTGCGGCGTTTGACAGATTGATTTTATATAGTGTCGTGTTTCCGTTCTTTGGGTAGTAAAGATAAGAGCCGGACAAAGCAACCTTATGAACGGCGCCCGCGTCTGCGTAGTACCACCCAAAATCAAGATTGCTTAACGAGAGTGAAGCGTCCGTGATGTCTGCCGCCGTGGAAGTCCACGTCGACTTACTGACTTTATCAATGTTGAGAGTAGAACCGCCCGCGGATGTTCCCGCCGTGACAACGTAGATATAATCAGAGTCGGAAACAATCGCCGAATATCTCGCGTTAAACGATCTTGTCAAAGTTACGTCGTGAGTTGCGACAACCTCGCATTCTGCCAAGTCGTTTAAAATGCCTTGTTTGATAAGCGGGATTTTAACTTCCGTTACTGTCAGCGCCGAGCCGCTCAAGTAAACGTGAAGTCCCGTTTCGTTCTCGATGTCACACTCGAGCAAGCCAAGATAAAAAGTTGAAAAGTCGAAGTCCGCGTCATAACCAGAGTTAACAACCTTTGAACGATTGGTCGTCAGCAAGTACGGGTATTCATTCGCGATCGCTTCGTAAGGTTTCAAGCCTATGTCGCCGCCGTCCTTATGGCAAAGACTTAAACTTCCGATAGTTCCGTTTGCCTGAGTCGTTGCAAAATCCCAAGTGAATTTATAGCCGTTCGGGATTTCACCAGACAAAGCGCCGTTAGGGTTGCCGCGATAAGTAGACGCGGAAGAATGAGAAGTCTGTCCCGCATTGCCGACGAACTTGTTTTCGTGGTCGTTCAAAGGCAAAGTTAAGGTCGTGTCTTGCGAGTCCTCGAAAAGAAGGACGCCTCCGAACATTTCCCAAAGTGGGGTTAGTTTGTCATAATTCATAGAGCCGAAAAAGTTACTTGCAAAGATATTTGCGACCGCGTCTGTTACTAAATTGTCTTTCTCGACGACTTCTTTCTCGCCCGTCTTAACATCAGTTAAAGTTATCTTGGTGTGTCCGTGCAACTTCGGAAGAGCAAGTCCGCCGAAGTTCTGGTTCTTAATATTGTCTTTTGTCTTCATTGTTTAGCCTCCCAACTCTGCTATTAAAAGGTTCATATCTGCTCTGTATTCAACGTCCAACACTTCACCGCTATCCGTCCAAACATTGTTCACACCTAGTAAACTGTTTATCGGTTGCCCTGTGAAGGTGTATTCCGCAGGGGTTGCAAGTTCGTAACAAATTTCGAGTCCGTTTGCGTCTATCCAATCGTTGAAAGCCTGTCTACGTCCTGCGCTTGTGGTCAAATCCCCCGAAAGCCTGCTAGTTGAAACGGCAATATAAATTGAATTATTGCTTGTGTAGCCCGAAATTGCTTCTTCTGTTGGGCTTGACGGAACAATTCCACTTTTGGTCGGAAACTTATCACACAAAAGATAATATCCTGTTGCCTTGTCTGCGATATTTCTAACAAAACGGATAAAGCCTGCCTCGTTAGGTGCGCCACTATCCCAAGGAGTATTTTTATTTGTAAAATCGTAATATGCCTTCGTCTTGCTTCCTGTTCCTCCGACACAATCAGCCGTTCCGCCCATTATCTCTTGACCTAAATCAAAGGTGTATGTCGAGCCTGTGTAAGCGTGATAGGACGTGTCGGTCGAGGGATAATTTATGGAAATATTATTTAGATATGTCGTTCCATAAACACCCGCCATAGAAAAACGCATATAACTAACACCATTCGGGATTGTAAAAGCTGTCTGATTATGGAAAGCGTTTGTTGTTACCGATACAACATTTTTGTTATTATCGTAGTAAACACATTTTGCATAAACATCTATTCCGCTTATTACAAATCTATATGTTTGACCGCTAAAGACTTGAATATAGTTTTTACACCTTATTGCATTAGCAGAAGTAGGCTCTCCCGTTGTATCGTCATAAGCTCCAAGTTCCCATTCCTCATCCCAAACATTAGCACCCGTTCTCGTAACATTCGCACCACTCCATCCGCTGATAGGGCAGATGTTCTCATATGGATAGAACTTGTCTATTCCACTCGTTTTGGATATGACTATGCCGATTTTGTAATTGTTATATGTTGCGTTGTCAGTCCAAAATGCGAAACGTATCGTGAGTGTTGTTTCTTCGCTTAATGTGAATGTAAACTCTGACATTCTAATGTCCGTTGTCAACACATCACTACCACTCATAACATATATAGAAGGTTGTGATGATGCTGTTCCACTTGTAAATGCTTTGGCATGATATGTTCCGCTTGGCAGAGTAAATCCCAATGTTGATGGTACAAAATACGCATTACCATATTTCGTGCCATTTACAATTAGGTAGTCATCATCACTTGTTATTGTCATACCTGCATGAGTGGCACTAACTTTACTCCCCATATTGAACAGATTTCGTCCTGCACCACCCACCCATGGTGAATCATAGCCATGAAGGTCTTGTATCGGCACTATATTTGCCACAACTGACTTCATAGGAACATCGTCTGCGCCGTCTTCAAAATGAGCAATAGTTCCGCTTGCCGTTCTTATCGGAAGAAGACCCAACAGATTTATTGTGTCCGCCCACTCTTTCGGCTTATAGCCGTCTGCCGACCCCGTCTTCTTTTTCAGGACGGCGCCCACGTCTTCGGCGGTCGAGAGTTTAATCGCGCCGTATGTATTCGAAGCCATAGTTTAACCCCCTTTACTCTGTCGGAAATTCCACGTCTTCAATATCTGCGGGCATATTATCGTTAAGCTCGTTGATAGCACCGATAATTGATTTGTCCGTCGTGTTCAAAAGAAGTGGAAATTCGAAAGTATTTAAATAAGACGTTGCCTTGTTTCCTTCCGTGATCTTGCGCGAAAGATATTCGCCCACGTTGTCAGGGTCAGAAATAGTTGCCAACGCCAAGTCCGACGCAGAAATCGAAGAAACGCTCGTTAACTCCGAAATCTTTTTGTCTTGTTCTGCCATAAGTTAACCCCCTTTAATCTGTTATGAAGTTATAGTCGCCATCTTCGGTTACAAGGTTGTATTCGCCGTCTTCCGTAATGAGTCCGAAAGTTATCTTGGTTAAGGTGATAGACAAACTTTCGTCTATGTCAGTTACCAAAAGACCCGCGATCGAATATTCGTCTAACTCGTCGTTTAGGTCGTCCACGACGATATTGTCAGTTATTGTCACGCTTGCATTGTCGACAATATCTGCGACGGATAGACCCTCGATAAGATAAGGCGGCAAAGTGTCCGTAACAACGATAAGTCCTGAGAATCTTTCTTCTCTTGCTAGTCCCTGACCCTTTACGACGATTTCAACGTCGCCAACGTCCATAAAGTAATCTTGAAAGAATGTGTCACCACCAGAAAAACCCCAAGTGTCACAATGCGCGATGTAGTAAACATTCAGCGTTTTTCGTGATCCCGCCGGAATGTTCAATAAGACGAAATTGTCTTCGATAGAATCTTTACTATCGCTTCGCCTTGCGAGGGTGTGTTCTGTCGTCCAATCTGTACCGACCAAAGTTTCGGACTTGAATGTCGTTTCGTGCTCTGTCGTTCCGTCGACTTCGTATTCGAAGCCGTGATAAACTGTGAAGCGCTCATTTTTCCAAGCGTACATCCCGTCGCTTGTCGTTCTGTATGGTTGAACCCTTGCGAAGACTTCGACGTTTGTATCTTTCAAAGCGTCAATCGTGAAAGCGTGCAACAAGTAGCGCAACGGATAATTAGCGCCCGACCCGTGACGAATCCTTCGCCCGTATTCGTCAGGAATAATTCTTTCGGCATTGACATATTTAAGGAATGTAAGCTCGTTTGTTGAGCTGTTGGATTTTGCACCCTTGACCGCCTTGTCTGTTGAAGATTGCGCCCCAAGTGTGGCGGGATTTTCACCATAACCGCTTATGTCAAACACTCTGTTGAAAGTGTAAGTAAAGGACATTACGCAACACTTCGAAGACGCTCCCGCGATTCCGCCTTTAAACTCGATCACGTCGCCCAAGTCAAAACAAGGGTTTCCGAGTAATGAAGTATTAAAGGGCGTGTATCTCATTTGAGAGAGTGACCCCAGAACCGCAAGACGGATTCTTCGCTTTGTTTCTGCTAGTCCGTATTGCATAAAGGCGTTTGCGCCAAGCTCCATTGATAGACCATTATTGCCGGGCATAAACTCTTTATAGGAAACCTCGCTTGCTATGTCCTCTACTGTTATTTCCGTGAAGTAAGACACGAAATCAGAGAACGAACCGCCCTTGATTCTTTCGAAAGCGTTGAACGTTGCAACGACTTGGTCTGTAAATGTCTTGAATATCAACTCGCCGTTTCTGTTCATTGTGGCGAATGATCCGAGAGCAACGGCAAGGTGTGACAAAACGTCACGATAAGTTTTACAGTCGTTGTCAGGATATAACGAGAAAGTTTCTGTTCCGTTCGGTAGCGCTTCGACTTCCTCGCGAGTCATTCCCAGAGTGACGCCGCAAGAATTACAAAGGAATTTTGCTACATTGTACGGGGCGCCGTCGGTTGTGGTGAATTGCAATTCTTGGTCAAGTTTTGCCATATTGTCATAAGCAAGAACGACGACACCCTCGGCGGCGTGTTCTGCCTTTGAAACAGTAAAGACACCACAAGGAATAGTTTCGTAGACGTTAGGCTCGACGGAATCGTCTATAAGTTGATTCCAATAAACAACGATTCTTTTGTTTTCCCACGTCCCACGATGAACCAAGATATTATTACAAAATGTTATTTTCAGCGTTCCGACGTTTACACCGCCCAACTTAATATTGTTAGGTGTTACGCATTGATTCGAAAGCGACGCAGAACCGAGAAGAACGTCGTCTGCTCCAAACGGAACGCCGCCAACAGAACCACTTATAAAACCACTTTGAACGGCGGAATGCACCGCCGCCAAGTAGTCGTTTGAAACATTAAACATAGACTCACCCCTTTAAATCTCTGTAAAGGTGTAATTGCAAACCCAAAGTCCGTTTGTTCCCTGAGTGTGTGCCGAGTTGCCAAAAAGGGCGTTGCCCGTTGCTCGGAATCTGCCGACATAGTCAACGCCGTTATAGGTCAAAGTCACGGACAAGAGCTTCGAGTAGTTGTCTAGTTTTGCTTTCCAACGTGACGAAACATTGAAAGTCATGTTCAAAGACAATTTGTTTAGCCTTGTTACTGTGACAAGGTCTGACCCCGCCTCGCTCTGGTTCACTTGCTCTATGATCTGCGGCGCCTCCGAGAACCCGTCTATTTTAGGGTTAGGGATTGCAACGCCGTTTATATGTAAAAAGTTACTTCCTAGCATTTCAACGCCCTCCCGTGATGAAATTCGCCCTATTTACGGCATTTGTAACAACTGTTGTTATCTTCTCGTCGCCAATATAGACAGGAATAACAATTTGTTTGTCGTTACCAAGCGCCGCAACTGTATTTGTCAGCGTGTCGAAGTTCTGCGAATAGTCGGTTGTTTCCATTCCGCCCGCAACAACTGTTGCCATTGTGTCGATTGTTCCCTTGACTTTATACAAGTTGTCTTGAACGCCCTTGTCCCACAAATCAATCATATCTGGTGCGAACGTGTGGAAGTTGGACAACGCGCCTTTGTCCGGCTCTGAAAATCCGATATAGTCAGAAATCGTCGACGCAATGTCGGAAACTGTGCTTGTTACGTCCGAAATCTTGTCTTTTATGCCTTGAATGAAGTTCGACATCATATCTTTTGCCCACGTCGTTGCCTTTGTCGCGAGGTCTGCCGCCCATTCGCCCATTTTTGCGAGCATTTGACCGCCGATTCCCGTTAAGGCTTCAAGAATTTGCGGCGTTGCTTGGACAAGTCCTTCAATCAATTTAACAATTAAAGTAATGCCCGCTTCGAGTATCATTCCGAGCATATCAGGACGTGTCAACGTTTCATTTATGACATTGATTGCCTGAACAATAGCGGGTATTAATTGCGGCAAGCTCTGTGCAATACCATTCACGATAGCGACTATAATTTGAATAGCACTTGTCAGCACTTGTTCGAGCAAATCAGGTCGTAAAAGTGTCTGCGTTACTGTGGCAATCAAAGAAATTATAGTTGGAATGACATTTGGCAAAGCGTCCAAAAGTCCCGTTACCACGGCTTCGATAATAGACATTGCCGCATTTAAGACGGTTTCAAGGTTTGTAGGGTCAAGGATAGTTGAAGCAATGAGCAATAATCCCTCGACAACGGCGGGTATTAATTCTGGCAAGGCTTCGACTAGTGCTTGACTCACGGAAACCACCACTTGCACAACGGCTTGTATTATGGAAGTGAGGTTCGAAGGGGTCAAAAGAACGTTCGCAATCGCCAAGACCACTTCCAAAACTGTACTAATGATCGTTGGCAAGGTTTCACCGAAAACGCCTATAACAGTTGTTAGAACAGTTTTCACGGCTTCAAGAATCGGGGCGATATTACGTCCCAGACTTTCGGCAACGGTCGAAATAATCTTTCCCGCAATTTCGGCAAATTTCGGAAGATATTTTGAGATTAAATCACTAATCTTTGGCGCGAAGTCGTCTATTATTCCTCCGAATTGGTCAATATCGCCGCCCGTGTCTAATAAAGCGTTGGTAAAGTCGCCCAAAAGTCCCACGCCCTCGCCTGATAAGTCGGTCAAAAGTGGAAGAAGGATCGTTCCTAAAGCGTTTTTAGCCGCCGTCGTTCCGTTCTCTAACTTTACGAGGTTATCGTCAAAGGCGCCGAACGCTTCAAGGGTTTCCGAGTCGAGAACATAGCCCGCGTCGTGGGCTTGCTTGGCGTAATCTTCAAGCGCACTTGATCCCGCGTCGATAAGTGGGTTGAGTTCCTTTGCGCCCTTGCCCAAAAGTTGCATTGCGAGTGCGTCGCGTTCTGTTTCGTTCTGAACACTTCCCAAAGCGTCGATAGATTCGAGGAAGACTTCGTTTGCGTCCCTGAGTGAGCCGTCGGCATTAGTAAACGAAACACCGAGTTTGTTAAACGCTTCGATTGTGGATTCTGAGCCACCTTGCGCGGAAGACATACTCTTTTCAAGTTTAGTTATTGACCCCGTCATTGTGCCGACGTCAACGTCAATAAGTTCCGCCGCGTAGCTTAACTCTTGCAAAGTGTCCGTTGACAAGTGAGTCACGGAAGACATTGTCAAGACTTCGTCGGAATAGTGGGCGCCCTGAACTGACATATTAGCAAGTGCGGTTGTGCATTCGACCATAGCCGCCCCAAGCGCGACCACTGCAGCGGCAGCCGCTTCTGCTGCAACCTTTGCCGCTTCTCCGAACTTGTGCCAAGCCTCCGACGATTTCTCGGCATTATCGCCGGACGTTTTCGCTTCTTGTCCCGCGTCTTTCGCCGAATCTGCCGCGTCGGTCAAACCAGAACTAGCCCCTTCCGCCTCGGTTTCAAGTTTTCCGAGTTTGTCCGCCGTCTTTGTGACTTCGGCGGTCAACTTGGCGTATTCTTCCTGAGAGATAGTTCCTTGTTCAAGGGCTTTTCCCGCTTCTTCGGCGGCTCTCTTTTGAAGTTCGAGTTTGTCCCTTGTCTGCTCTATCTGTTTAGCAAGCAACGATTCCTTTTGCGCCAACAATTCGACGTTGGACGGGTCGAGCTTCAAGGCTTTGTCGACTTCTTTTAAAGCCGAGTCGGTCGTCTTGATCTCTTTGTTTACGCTTGATAGCGCCTTGCCTAGTTGGGTAGTATCGCCCTTAAATTCAATGGTGATTCCCTTAATGTTACCACTAGCCACGTTTTAACCCCCTTTATTAGAAAAATGAGTCTATGTCTTCTTGCGTCGCTTTGTCAGGATATTCGAAGTTGTCGTTTCCTTGCTCGGTCAATAAGTCCATAAGAAAGCCAAAAGACAACAAGTTTAATTCAGTAATCGACAAGCCGAGTTGTTTTGCTCTCAGCAACAACAACGGCGTCGTGAATGCTCGGTCTTTCGGCTTTATGCGTTTTTTGATTCTGTCGTCTGTGTCGTGTTGCTCTGCCAAAGTTCAATAATCTTACTGAGTGCGGAAGAGTCGTTAAACGTTCCGTTCTCGAAACCAGAAAGCCAAGAATAATAATCAATCTTGCCAAGATTCATAAGTCGTTCAACGTCTGCGATCTCGGTTTGCTTGGAGTAGATAAAAGCAATTTCCGAAATCACCTGAGAACGGCGCATTATTTCCGCCGCGTCCTCTGGGTCGATTGTCTTTGCCGCGTCTGGGTTGTCCTTGTTCTCGACGATCTTGTCGTAAGATTTAACCTTTGTGAATGAAAGCAACTGTTCGAAAAAATCCTTCTTGAAAATTTCCCTATACAAAATAGGGGTCAAAGCATTACAAGTGCATTCGATAGTTGTATTTTTGAATGTAATATTGGTTTTCATTTTCTTTTACCTCGATTGACTCTCTTTAAACAAAAAAGACCCCCGCATTTCTGCGAGGGTCAAACGCTCATTTGTAAACCACTTACAAAGTAGGAATGTAGGGTGCCGTATTCCAAGCACTAAATGTTGCTTCGCTTGTATTGGCGCCCGTTCTACACTTGACAAGTCCGTCGTCTGGTCTTGGTGTGATCGTGATATTAACACTATCGGTTTGTGGTGTTGGTGCGGAATCACTTGTTATCGTTGAACCATTGATTGACATTCTGCCAAGCATACAACGATAGAGAAGATAACGTCTTGCCGCCTTGTCGCCGTTTACCTCGAATGTCATTGCGAAATAAGAGCGAACGTTGTCTTTGCTCTCGACAAGAACGTCGTCTTGGTCAGCAACAAAGCCTAAAAGGTCGGTAAGAACCTCTGTTGGAACAAGTGCACTTTCAAAAGTTCCCGTGTAGCCTGTGTTCTGACCCTGAACGACATAATAGACCATGTCGTCTGCGTCGAAGTTCGAATCTTCACTTCCCGCCGGATCGAGTGTGAGGTTTACGGCGCCGTCCCACTTAATCGGCGAACCATAAGTTGTTGTTATGTCGCCCGTCTGAGGGTCGGTTGTTTCGGTTGCCTTGAAAACGAAAACGTTCTTCAAGCCGAATTTGACTTTATTTTTAGCCATTTTCTTTTTACCTCCGAATTAATGAATAGTAGACAATGTAAAACTGTTGTCCGTCGTCGAACGCTTCGTCCTTTTGGTATGGCAAGCAATTTTGAACGAGCAAGTCTTCGACTTCGGATTCAACAGTTTCATTTTTATTTGTGGTGTATAGTTCAAGTGTGATGTCTTGGGCGATATTGAACGTTGTGTCGTCTGCTTCAAAGTTCTGCGAGCCGCCATAATTTACGACAAGATAGGGAAGTTTCGCGCCGTCTTTCGCCCTTATGGAGTAAACGTCGCACTTTTTCAGAGTCTTTAAAATGTCGATAAGTTCTTTATTTGTCATTTTGCAAGCCTCCGTTCAACTTCTTTTATCACTTCTTCGACGAATAGCGCTTTGCCCTCTTCTTCGGCGGGTTTAATATGCGGGTGTGCGGGTGCTCTTCCAACCTTGCGTCCGCCTCTGACAACGTCGTGTCCGTTTTCTAGTAAGTGAGTCAGACCCGCTTGTTCGTTATAAACAATGAACGCCGACCCCTCTTGCTTAACTTTCCACGACCGCGCATATTTTCCGCGATTCTTTGGCGAAGTTCCCTTCAATATCTTTACGACTTTTTGTGAAGTGGTCTTTCCCGCCGTCTTGGTAGCCTCCAGGACTTCCGCCTCGGTCGTGACGCCTAGTTGCTTCATAATGTCGCCGAGAGTTCCGCCCTTGATTTCTACATTAGACAAACGAAACGCCCCCTTCTTCCTGACAGTACAATTCGACGTGGTCGTCGTCCGTTTCATAGGTACGATAAACGGCGTATCTATTGCCGTTATATTCGACTAACTTTTCGCCGTCGTAATCGAACGCAGATATAACGAAAGAAAACGAGGGCGTAAGACCGCCCCGTCTTCCTTCGAAAAATTCTGCGCGGGATATAGACCGAAGCTCGACAATAAACGTTTTGCTCGTTTCCGTCGTCTGGGGTTGGTTCAATTCGTCCAATGTTTCAACTTGCTTTACAAGTTTAAGTTCACGGATTTTCATTGTTCACCGCCCCCAACGTCGAATACTTCGACGACATCAAAAGTTTTGTTTTCAAGTCGTCGTAATTCTGCTTGTAACTCTGTCGCCTTGTGGTGTCACGCTCGAACATATAGGACGCATAAAGAATTATTGCGTCCTTGAGAAGTCCGTCGGCGGTTTGCTCCGTAAACGGAATAATGTCTGTTGTGCTTGTAAGGTCAAGAATCGCAGAATCAATATATCTTTGAAGTTCTGTATTCAACAACGTGTTATCCGTTGTGGTGATCCTGAGTGCGAAGCGTACTTCGTCAATCAATGCCATATTAAACCGCCTCCGTCTTTCTTAAAAATTAGCCCTCTGAGTCTGGCTTTGTGATTACGCAGAATGCGTTAGGGGCAACAATACCAATTCCGGCATAGAGCTTGCCGACGATCTTAACGAGGTCGGATTCTGCGAGGCTCTTTTCGTCAAATACGAACTTTACTTCGTTGCCGTCAGGAAGGTTAATTCTTGCACCGAATCCGAGGTCGCCAACGATTGCGTACTCTTCGTCAGCGTCTGCGGAATCGTAAGCGTCCAAACTGTTATTGAAGAGAACAGGAAGTCCGTTGAACGGGTCACCGTCGTTAACAGTTTCGAGAGCCTTGAAAGCCGCCCAAGTCTGTTTATTCATAATAACAACAAGGTCTGTTGCCTCGTCGGAAGTAGCCGCGATAGCGTTAAGGATAGTTGTCTTAGCAACGCCACCAGAGATTGTAGCCTGTCCCGCCTTTGTAGAAGTAGAAGAACCAACGGCAGCGACAATAGCCGCAATGACAAGATTCTCTGCTTTCTTGATGATCTTATATGTGATCTCGTCGTAGATATAGTCAAGGAAAGCCTGACCACGAAGGGACATAACCTCGTCAGAAACTGTTATCCACTTCTTGATATTGTGAGGGATAATCTCAATTGCGCCAAGAACGAGAACTTCTTCGTCTGGTGCGTCGCCGCCCTCAGTATGAACAACGGCGTCTGTTCCGCTAATCTCAAAACCAATCTTGAGATTGCCCTTATAGTTCACCTTGCCAACGCGTGAGAAGATTTCGGACTTTTCCCAAGCGGTCAAGATTTTCTCTTCAATGAATGTAGGAACAACGACTGTTCCGTTTGTTGCGTTCTCTGTGAGAAGTGAGCGGCACTCTGTAAAGTCGCCCGTCTTGATAGCCTCCGCGAATGCGTCAATATATGCGGAACTGTTT
>Ga0310691_10002734_pt1 | contig 22513 bp, 15 predicted proteins | sample 176DNAGHGlowgp2_FD_203887 | JGI IMG/M metagenome (GOLD analysis project Ga0310691, IMG submission 203887) | Sheep rumen microbial communities from Palmerston North, Manawatu-Wanganui, New Zealand - 1766 DNA GHGlow gp2 (v2) (version 2) | ecosystem: Host-associated > Mammals > Digestive system >...
ATGCAAAGGGCGTAATGCAGAAGTCCGGTTGGAAGAAAGACACAAAGGGCAATACATACTATCTGAAGAAGGATGGAAAGGCTTACACGAAGAAGTGGGCTAAGAAGAAGGGTAAGTGGTACTACTTTGGTTCGAACGGCAAGATGGTCAAGAATACGAGGTTAAAGATCGGCAAGAAGACATACAAGTTCGACAAGAAAGGTGTATGCAAGAATCCGTGATAGAGTTCATCAACTTGCTTACTTCTTAGAATTGAAAGCAAAGACAGGTTTCATTGGGGACGCGAGGCAATCGTGTCCCCAATGGCTTGATTATGATCGTGTCACTTTTTGAGGGGTTCTTGTCACTTTTGATGACACACCCGGACTGTATCTGTTTGGATTCGTGTTAGTTATTGCTAACTCACCACTATTTTTGATTTACTCTACTTTTTTTGATGAGTAAAACCCGTTTTTGCGGTGAGTAAGATTTCCAAACATAAACTCTTCCCTGTCCCCACTGTCCCACTAATAGATAATACATGCACTATTGCCACTCACCCTGCATACTTGTATACTCTTTAGGATGGAAAGCATAGTAAGTATCATTGACAGTTTTCAGGAGATCGTGAACTCTTTCGTGTGGGGTGTTCCCATGCTGGTGCTGCTCGTAGGCACCGGTATCCTGATGACTGTCCTTACGGGCTTTTTCCAGCTGACGCACATCAGACACTGGATGAAGTGCACCATCGGAGGTATTTTCAAGGACAAACATGTTACTGCCCATACCGGTAAACACGATAAGCAGATCTCGCAGTTCCAGAGTTTGTGTACCGCGCTGGCAGCGACTATAGGAACGGGTAATATCGCAGGTGTCGCATCTGCAATTGCATTAGGTGGACCGGGCGCTGTCTTCTGGATGTGGGTCGTCTCGTTCTTTGGCATGATGACGAACTTCTCGGAGAACGTCCTGGGCATCTATTACAGGAGACGCAATATCTACTATGAGTGGTCGGGCGGTCCGATGTATTACCTGAGGGACGGCGTTGGTTCGCGCCGGGGCCTGAAGCGCATCGGAGCAGTCCTCGCAGCGGTATTCAGTGTATGCTGCATATTTGCTTCCTTTGGCATCGGCAACATGAGCCAGGTCAATTCGATCTCTGCAAATCTGAAGGATACTTTCGGAGTGTCACCCGTGGTGACAGGGATCATACTGACGGTGCTCGCAGGGCTCGTCATAATCGGAGGCATCAAGAGGGTTGCATCCGTAACGGAGAAATTAGTGCCGTTCATGGCGCTCGCTTACATTATCGGTACTGTCGCGATATTCGTAATGAACTTCGACAGGGCAGGTGAGGTGTTCGGGTCCATCTTCAGAGGTGCTTTCGGCATCAGGGCAGCAGGCGGCGGACTTGTAGGATCCGGCGTCATAATGGCGGTGCAGTGGGGCATGAAGCGCGGCGTGTTCTCGAATGAGGCGGGCCTGGGATCTTCTGTTATGGTCCACTCGTCATCGAACGTAAGAGAGCCTGTCGTTCAGGGAATGTGGGGCATCTTCGAAGTGTTTGCCGATACGCTGGTGGTCTGCACACTGACTGCTTTCGCGCTGCTGTCATCAGGTCTTGTAGATCTGGAGACCGGTGCCATTCTCTCCGACAAAGTCGAGACTGCGCTCATGGCGGAAGCTTTCTCCACAAAGTTCGGTCAGGCGGGGGCGTGGTTCATCGCCGTCGCGATCCTGTGCTTTGCGTTCTCTACGCTGATAAGCTGGAATCATTATGGCGTCAAGGGATTTGAATACCTGTTCGGATCCAAGGCAGTAGTCGTATACAAGATCATATTCATGATCGTCATAATGATCGGCGCCACGATGAAGCTGAAGCTCGCGTGGGACCTGTCGGATATGTTCAACGGCATGATGGCGCTGCCAAACCTCGTTGGAGTTATCGTCCTGTCCGGGACGGTAGTTAAGATCACCAGGAATTACATCGACCGCAGGCTGCGCGGCAAGACCGGCATCAAGCCTATGCTGTCGGCGATCGAAGAGATACAGGAACAGCACGAAAAGGATATCGAAGAGGAATGATCGCCGTATCCGTGGTATAATGAAGTATTAGGACTTTAAACGGAGGATCATTCTATGAACCGCAGGATCACAAGTGTTTTATCTGTTTTGCTAACTGTGTCGATGGTGACGGCAGCATTGCCTTATGGTATTGTGTTTGCTGAAGAAGAGGATATTGCCGTTGATACTGAGGCCGAGGTGACTGAGGACCTGGAAGAGCCTTCAGAACCGGAAGAAATTGAAGAACCCGATGAAGTCGTTGAAGAGACAGTAGAGACTGCACAGGTCAAGAAGCATGATGACCAGGCGCTGATTCCTGTTACATATTATGAGTACAGCTGGTCAGAGTCAGACTCTGTGCTGAAGACAGATGAAATGACAGTTCCCACATACACTGTCGTTACATCAGATATCATAAAAGTTGATAATCCGGACGGCCTTAAGACCGGAATATATGTGGTCAATACCGATACTACCATTGACGAGAATCTATACATTCGCAAGGAACAGACTGTTGATCTTATCGTGCTTCCCGGGGTGACGCTTACCTGCTCTAAAGGTATCGGCTGCGGATATGCAGAGAACGAAGGATATGCAACTCTCAACATCTATGGCAAAGGTAAGATCGTAACTACAGGAGACAAATACTGTGCCGGCATCGGCGGCATAAAAAACGAGACCAGCGGTAATATCACAATCCATGGTACGGACATCACTGCCACAGGAGGCACTTACGCTGCCGGCATCGGCGGCGGAGATGAGGGCAAGGATCCTGACGGCACAACATCTATCAAGATCTACGACGGTACCGTCAATGCTACGGGAGGCGATGAAGCTGCCGGCATCGGCGGTGGCAACGAGCAGCCCGGTGCGCACACATACATCTACAGCGGAAATATCACCGCCAAAAGCAATAAGCTCGGTGCGGGTATCGGAGGCGGAGATGAGGAAGGTACACTCGGTATCTTCATCTACGACGGAGTGGTCAAAGCGACCGGCGGCAAACACGGCGCCGGCATCGGAGCCGGTGAAGAAGGCGGCGATCTGCGCAAGGTCGAGAATGGCGGCGGCATCAACATCCGTGGCGGCAAAATCACTGCAACAGGCGGAAGCGGAGCTGCAGGCATCGGCGGCGGATATCATGAGAACACGAGCGGCGACATCTATATCAGCGGAAGCGTAACGCTTGCGGCAGAGGCCGGTAAGGGAGCCGCGGGTATCGGTGCGGGTTCCGGCAATCCAAAAGCAACGCCAGAGCGAGGCGACATGAAAGGTACTATCCGTATCGACTGTACCCCGCAAAGCATGATCAATGTTTATGGCATAGCCTCGGAATTTGCGCATGACACCTCCCTTGCCGACTATACTCATCAAAAAGATCACATGGCTTACAGTGGTTCGGGGATCGGCGCCGGCTTCGGCGGCAATCTGGAAGGCGAAGTCTATATCACCGGCGGCAAAATGAATATATGGAGCGGTGACGGCGGTGCCGGCATCGGCGGCGGTATGGAGAGCGGATGGCTAGGCGGCGAGGGAAATGACGTCTATATCGGCGGCGGTGACATCACGATCACGACGGTCTGCTATGCCGATAATTCCAAACGGGAAAGCACCGATAATCATGCGATCGGCCGTGGTGATAATGACTACAAGGATGGCTCTGTTTATATCAATGCTAACAATAATAAAACGGGGAATTACATGCGCGTCGTCTATACTGAGTTTGGCAAGTACATGAATGATGATTATGAACCCAAAGTGACAAAAACTGCGAAAGCGTCGGACCGCTCCAAAAAGTGCCATACAAAATCTGTGCTTCACATAACCGAATGTGACCACACCGACCATAACGGCAAAAGCGGACTTACATATACCATCGACGAAGCAAACGGCACCCATACTAAGAAGTGTAAGTTCTGCGGTCTTAACGAGACAAAAACACATTCCGCTACTGACTGTGAGTGCGGTTATAAGAGCGGTCTTAATTCAGTGACATTAAACTACCAGGAAGGTCCCGCCACTGCACGTGTCGTGAAGAACAGCAGTTTTGAACTTCCGGATGATGGCAACAGGTTGTCAATGGTCATTGGTAATCCGGATATGTGGTACTTACTGACCGGCTGGAGATCAGGTGACAAAGTCTATGAACCCGGAGAGACTGTTACGGTCGATCAGGATATGTCTTTCGATGCGGTGAGAACGAAGATGTATCTTATCGGGATCAACGAAGCGGAGCATGGCACGGTAAGCACGGTTCTAACACCATATGAATATAGTGGTGAGAAGAAGACAGTTGCCGCAGCCGGCGAGACTGTCGGGTTCAAATATAAACCCGAAGATGGTTACTATATCGACACATTATCCTATTCATATCAGGGACACGATCCGATCGAGATCACTCCTGATGCCGACGGCGAATACTTCCTCGTGATGCCCGGTGATATGGGTGCTAATGTTAACGGTATCACCGTCACGGCAACATTCAGGGAATTTGATACTGCAGGCTATTGCGTAGTGAACGGCGCCAATGTTACGCTCGGAGGCGAGCTGGGACTGAACTACTATGTCTCCGTTCCCGACGATGTCGCAGCAGGTGCCAAGGCAGTCCTGGACGGTCCTGAAGGCGTCAGGAAATATGCTCTGGCTGATATGACGCAAAATGATTACGGATTTAAGCTGACATACAGCATCAAGGCGATCTATATGGATAAGAAAGTCTCTATCAAGCTGGTCGATGATAAGGGTGATCCCATCGATCTGTTCATCGTGACTGACCACGGACCGGTGCGGTTGAGCGAGAATACCATGGAGACCGGTATCTACGATTACGTCGCTGCAGCCTGCCGGGATACAGATCTGACCGAAGAAGAACTCGGCATGGTCAATGCAATGTACACCTATGGTGCTTATTCCATTAAGTGGAAGTATGGTACTCCGGTGCCGGATGATGTCAGTGATCTGCCGGAACTTAAAAAGGATGATCTCCAGGATTATGCGGTGGTAATCGCCGGTTCTAATGATAAGATCGAGCTTGTGAGCATGTCGCTGCTGCTCGATTCCAATACTGCGTACAGGATCTATTTCACGTGTTCAGATGATATCGCGAAACACAAGGTTTTATACAATAACGAGCCGCTTGATATCAAGGCAACTGATACTCCGAATAAGTATTATGTTGAGATCGGAGATATCGGTGCCAATAAGCTTACTGTCAGGAAGACTATCACATTTGATGGCACTCTCGGCGTAGGTATCAGTCCGATGTCGTATGTCTATCTTGCGTTGAAGAACGGCGGACAGTCAGAAGAACTCATGGATGTTCTCAAAGCGTTTAGCGCATATAGTGATGCGGCAAGGGAACTGATCTGATCAGATAAGAAGAGGTATAATTGTCCCCCTGTTTTTGTAGTATAATTAAATATTATAGTTTTGATTGGAGGGGGATTCCATGAACCGCAAGATCACAAGAATCTTATCTGTATTGCTGGCTATTTCAATGGTGACTTCAGTATTGCCTTATGGCGTTGTTTTCGCTGAAGAAGAGGATGCTGCTGTGGAGACTAGTGCGGCAGAGGAGACTGAAGAATCTGAAGAGGCAGAAGAATCTGATGTGGCAGAAGAGCCTGAGGAGACTTCTGAGCCGGAAGATATTGAAGAACCCGGTGAGGTTGAAGAAGAGAAAGAGTCTGTGGAAGAGACTTCTGAAGAAGTATCTGAAGAGGTTGCAGAAGATCCTCAGGAGTATGAAGAGGAAGTCTCAACCGGTGAAGTTAAGAAATATAATGATCAGGCAAAGGTTACATATACGGAGTACAGCTGGTCAGCATCGTCACCTCATGCAGATAAAAGAGAAACATCTGACTACACTGTTGTTACATCAGATCTTACAACTCTTACTGACGGGACTTACGTGGTCAATGCTGACACGACTATTTCCAATCGTTTAACTGTCAGCAAGGGTAATACAGTTAACCTTATCGTTCTCCCCGGCAAGACACTTACCTGCACAAAAGGTATCGGATGCGGATATGACGGCAGTAAGTATGCCACACTCAATATCTTTGGAGAAGGTAAGATCGTTGCTACAGGTGACAGTAAGTGCGCAGGTATCGGCGGTAATAAAGAAGAGACCAACGGCAATATCACCATCCACGGTACGAACATCATAGCCACAGGAGGCACTTATGCTGCCGGTATCGGAGGCGGAGATGAGGGCAATGATCCTGACGGAACAACATCTATCAAGATCTACACCGGTACCGTCAATGCTACGGGAGGCGATGAAGCTGCCGGCATCGGCGGAGGCAACGAGCAGCCCGGTGCGCACACATACATTTATGGCGGAAAGATCACAGCCGAAAGCAAAAAGCTTGGTGCAGGTATCGGAGGCGGAGATGAGGAAGGTACACTTGGTATCTTCATCTATGGCGGAGAGATCACTGCGATCGGCGGCAAACACGGTGCGGGTATCGGCGCAGGCGAAGAAGGCGGCAAAATGCGCGATGGTGACAACGGCGGTGTCAACATCTTTGGCGGTAAAGTTACTGCAACCGGCGGCAGCGGAGCAGCAGGCATCGGCGGCGGCTACAATGAGGATATGAGCGGAAATATCAATATCTCAGGTGATTATACTGTTGTTAAGGCTACCGGCGGTGAAAGCGCTGCAGGTATCGGTGCAGGTAACGGCAACGGATCTGTTAATTGTGATGGTGATATGACAGGAAAGATTACCATTGCCTGTGGCGCACAAAGTGATATCGAGGTCCATGGCGGTGACAAATATACCTGGACTTCTATGTCGGGAATGGTTCATATAAACGGCGGTGCAGGTATTGGTGCCGGTTATGCCGGCAACATGACTGGCAAAGTATATCTTAAAGACGGCAACATAAAGATCTTCAGTGGTGGTCGCGCAGCCGGTATCGGAGGCGGCATGGAGAGTGAACATACTTACCAGGGCGGCGAAGGCGGCGATGTCTATATCGGCGGCGGCAATATCGAGATAGAAGTGCGCCATACTTATGTTGACGACAAGAGTTGTGCTATAGGTTATGGTCATAATGACGGCAAGAAAGGAAGCGTTTATATTCACAGCAACAATAATCAGACACACAAATACATGCGTGTCGATTACACTGATTATGATAGTGCCGGTCGTTATAGTGAATTCAAGACTGCAAAGTCAGGTGACCGTTCTTCCAAATGCCACGGCAGAGGCAAACTCAAGATATCCGTGTGCAACCATAAGGACGTTAACGGCGTGAGCGGACTGACATATACTATTGATCAAGCCAATGGCAAACACACAAAGAAGTGTAAGTTCTGTGGTCTTAACGTAACAGAATCTCATTCAAGTACAGATTGTGAATGCGGTTACAGCAGCGGAGTCAATTCAGTGACTTTGAATTATCCGGCGGGTCATGCTACCGCATATGTCGCAAAGGGAAGCAACTTTGATCTTCCTGAATTTGATAACAGGCTTTCGGGTACTAACACTACTCCTACGATGTGGTCCTTACAGACTGGCTGGAGTTCAGGTGATAAAGATTATGAACCAGGAGAGACAGTTACGGTCGATAAGGATATGGCTTTCGATGTGGTGAGCTCAAAGATGTACCTTGTCGAGTTTGACGAAGCGGTACATGGTAAGGTCAGTACGGATATAACAACCTATGAGACATCTGAGGGAGACAAGCATGCTGCAGCAGCAGGAGAAACTGTCAGATTTATTGTTAAACCTGACACCGGATATTGTATCGACAAAGTAACTTATAAATCCTGCATTGGTACGGACATTGACGATATGTACAACCCGATATTCATATACAGCGCTCCTGTTGAGATCGTCCCTGATGAGAACGGAGATTACATGCTTGAGATGCCCGATAATCTGGATCCTGATTATGCTAATGGTATTGTCGTCACGGCAACATTTAAAGAAGATGCGGCGGCAAGTAACGGTGTTGTGGAAGGCGTCAATGTTACTCTCGGAGGAGAGCTCGGATTGAACTTCTATGTTACTGTTCCGGATGCAGTAGTTGCTTCAGGTGCCAGGGCAGTCTTTGACGGTCCCGAAGGAACAAAGGAATATACTCTGTATGCAGAGGAGCCCGATAATGGTGTCTATAAGCTGACATACAGTATCAAGGCAATCTATATGGATCAGAATGTCACTCTCAAGCTGGTCGATGACAATGATACTACTCTCGGTCTGTTCATCAGGTCAGGAAACGATCTGGTTCAGTTGTCAGAGAACACTATGGAGACAAGCATCTACGCTTACGTCTCTGCTGTTCTTCAGGATCCCAATCTGACAGACAAAGAGCGCAACATGGTCAAAGCAATGTACACCTACGGCGCTTATTCTGTAAAGTGGAAGTATGGTACAGCTGTGCCTGTTGATGAGAATATCAATGCACTGGCAGATCTTAACGAGGATGATTTCGAGCAATATAAAATCGAAATCCGCGATTCAAATGAACAGATCGATCTTGTGAGTATGTCACTCCTGCTCGATTCGAACACAGCGTACAGGATCTATTTCACGTGTTCAGATGATATCGCGAACCACGAGGTTTTATACAATAACGAGCCCATTGCTATCAAGGCAACTGATACTCCGAATAAGTATTATGTTGAGATTGGAGATATTGGTGCTGACAGACTTACGATAAAGAATACTATTACATTTGATGGTACTCTCGGCGTAGGTATCAGTCCGATGTCTTATGTCTATCTGGCGTTGAAGAACGGCGGACAGTCAGAAGAACTCATGGATGTTCTCAAAGCGTTTAGCGCATATAGTGATGCGGCAAGGGCTATGATTTGAATGAGGAGATAATAAGAATGGAAAACAGATACGAAGAACTTGAGATGGAGATCATCGCTTTCTCTATGGATGATGTGATCGTTACGAGCGGATGTGTTGCAGAGGCTCCCGAGCAGCATTTGTAAGAAATAGGACATGATCAAAAGGCTTTTTATAGCTCTGGCTCTTTGCTTCATTCCGGTGATCGCTGCGGGCTGCGGCGGCGCGAAATTGGTGTCGCCTGAGGCTTTCGCGAAAGCGTGCGAGGAATACGACACTGAGAGATACGAGGACGTATCTGATCTTGTCGAAGACGTCGGAAATGAGAAGCTGGTGAAAGCAGGCATGTTCATTCAGGCCGAAGACATCAAGATCAGGAAGGTCATGCTCGATGATAAGGTCGACGGGGTCTTCGCAGTGGCGGGAGACTATACGATGCAGGATCTGTACTCGGGCAAGGCCGAGAAGGGGACCATACTCATTAAGTATGTCAAGGATGGTGACGCCTCCTGGCTCGTAGGCGGAAGCTCGCTGAAGTTTGCCTCGGAATATGAGGCGCAGGATTACTTCAAGGCAAAGGTCATGCAGTTTGATTCTGAGGCCTCGGAAGATGATTCAGGCATCAGTTATCTGATCTACAATGACATCAAGAACCGCTCGTTAACGACGCACGCGTTCTACATTGAGAAGGACTGCGTCCTCTCGCTCGTCGGCTACGAGAACAAGACCAACGACATGAGCGCCTCCATCGCCGAGCTCTGCAGTTATCTGAACATTGACGCACCCTACCTCGAAGGTGTGGACTGCACGAAAGTAGTCCAGGTCGAGAACAGGATCGCCACTGCGGCGGAGACATGCGATGTCACCGAACTCGAGCCTTCAAGGTTCCATGAGATCGAGACTCTTCCTTACAAGACCTACTACGTGAAGGATGCTTCCCTGGATGATCTTAGACAGGAAGGATCGCCATCAGGCTTGCTCGGCAGCGCATCTGCCAGCAACTGCAGGTCTATCGATGTGCTGTGTGATCTCAACACCAACCTCTCCAGGGCCACCGCGAACAAGGCAGGCGGTTATATCGCCATGGGATACCGCTTTGATGACGAGGATTCCGCCAAGACCGGATTCGATGCTTTTGCAAACACGATCAAGGAAGAGAACCGCCAGGTGATCGTTGCAGAAGACACGGGCACGGACGACGGGCTCGAGTACTACAAGATGGCCTCCAGGGTCACGATAGCGTATTATGATTACGCGATCTATCTCGATGGTAATAAAGTGTACCTTATCTGCACGATCGGGATGACCGAGGAGCAGGCGCAGAATTTCCTTGATGATATTGAGGGGAAGATGGGATTGTAAGGCGCTTCGGTCGTTCCGAATACAAATTCTGAGGACAGTCGCTTCGCTGACGCTCGACTCCAAAGATCCTCAGAAATTGTATTCTTCGCTATCTGGAATTTGATTAAGTGTCTCATAGTGTCTTTCGCGCTGGTGAGGTTTGCGGGAGTGTTAGAGTTAGATTCTCTAGTTTTCTGCACGCGATGGAGTGCCGTTCACAAAAATGGAGAATCCAGGCAAGAATTCTCCGTTTTGCTGCACGAAGAGAGCTGCCGTGCGTAGGATTAGAGAATCTTAGGGACTGTTCCGAGTATGTGACACCAGGGACACCAAAGCAGCAAATAAAGCAAACGCCGCCACTTCATTTCGCGTCGATCGCAGGCTTCGAACTCGAGCCAGCCAGGCTCAGCACGGACAGGAGGACAGACAGGACCGCGAAGAGGGTAATGGCAAAATTACGGTATGTCAGATACAGATGAACGGCTGCGTGGCTCTTGACTGCGGCGACCCACAGGAAAGGGTAGAGGCCGACGATGAGAGGCAGCAGGAATGATACCTGGGTCATTCCGCTCAAGGCGCTGCGCTTCTTCCAGATCATTATCAGCAGTACAACGACGAATACGGTAAAGATCAGGAGTGGCACGATGCCGATGCTGACCATGTCGTCGATAAGGATGTCAAAGTAGTTGTCGGACAGCGCGCCGTCGACTTTCTCGAAGCCGCCTGCTACGCGGAAGAAAGCCTGGTCGATCGCGTCTTTCATGGTTCCCTTGTGGACGAGGAGCTCTGCGGCGATCCATTTGCCGAACCACATTCCACCGTAGCCTGCGCCCCATGCCACGGAACCCGTGATTATCGAGATGAACCTTGACTTCGCATCCTCTTTGCTGTGGTTCAGATAGATTATGAGCGGGATGCCGAGGCAAACCAGCGGGTACGACATCTGGTCGAAGAACGATGTCAGTATACCGGCGCACAGAAGGACCTTCCAGATCCTGCTCCTGTCGAAAGCATTCAGCTTGAACATCGCAAAGCATACCCACAAAGTCAGATCAAAGACGTGCGCGAACTGCAGGCTCATGGCCGTGCTCACCGGGTTGATCACGAGCATAGCAAAGATAAAAGCGAGCGCATTTTTGACGTCGGACCTCTTATAGATCTCGAGTGCGATCAGTACCATCAGGGTGATCTGAATAAACATCCTGAAGATCCTTATCTGTGAATATGAGAAGAAGAGCAGCAGGGGCTTTAACACCACCACATAGCCGTTCCAGTAACGAGAGTAATCGTAGGGTTTGAGTTGATCCGTGTTGCCTGTCAGGACTTCGTAGAGGCTCTGGGACATCCAGCCCTCCTCATGGGTAAGTCTGTAGTTCATCATCGCTTTCTCGACGGTACCTTCGGGACCATCGTAGATGGCAGTGTTGAGGATGACGGCATCGGCGAATCCGTCAAGGCGGGAGTTCATTTCGCCGGGGGCCCAGAAGTAGGCGTCCTTCTCGTTGACGATGATCTCCGCTGACTTGGCCACGTTCTGCTTCATCCTGTCAGTAGGGATGAGGTATACCAGGATCATCAGTATTGTCGCCGCAACTATGGCGCCTATTATGGTACAAACTGCGAAAGTTAAGTTCCTGATCAACGGTCTATTCATCTTACCCTCCTGAAGATAGGTTTATTATAACATTTTTATTAAGGTGTCTGATCCTTTTGATTTGCTGTTATATTCGATCCGTGATATAATAAGTACATAAAACCGTACGGTTTTATGTACTTGCGGACGAGGGGTATTCTTATGATAATTGCTAAGCAGATGGATATAAGATCGAATATCAAGAAGTATTTCGATATGGCATATGAGGGGGAGACGATAATCGTTCCGCGTAAGCAGTCCAGGAACGTTGTGATCATGTCTGAAGAACGGTACAACAACCTTAATAACAGCAAGAGGATCGAGGAGTACATAATGTCATTTTCTTCTGATGCCGGACTGACGGGCAATGTGAAGAGCGACAATCTGAGGAAGCTTGAAGCTATTGGAAGTCTAAGGGACAACTGGAATGGGAATGGTGCCCCTGCACTTCCTGAAGATGTTGTTGACAGGGTTAAGAAGCTTATCGATGAGCTTCCTATTCAGCCCGAAGTCTTTCCTACGGCACTCAAGACTATCCAGCTTGAATATGATAATGCCCGCCACGATCATATGGAGATCGAGATAGGGGATAAGGATACTGTTGAAGTGTTTACTGTTTTGCGCAGCGGCGATGAATCTGTTGAACAGATAGTATTCGGCCGGGACACTATTAGTGAGAAGGTATTAGAGTTTTATGGATGACCGCTTTAATGATGATGAGAAGCTTTATAGAGCAGTATATCCGCCTGAAGTCACTGATATGTTTTGGAAGCGGGACGGTTCATTATCATCTGCAGCTTTTGCCGATCCCAAAGGATTGTCAGTCGACCGGGGATTTTATCGAAGCGATGAAGATGTGATTACAAGTATGCATAAGCGTTTTACTGGGAGGATCGCATGTGTTTATATAAGAACATGTAATGAGATCAGTACCGTAGTTAAGTATCTTCCATCTTCTGTGAATAAATATCATTCTGAGATCCACGGCAGTGAAGATGTTGTCCTGTTATCAAAACCTCAGCGTAGACATCTGGCCATGCACGCAATCGTATTCATGTAAGTCAATAATGATCCAACAAAAAACTTCCCCGCGGTCTCCCGCGGGGAAGCTGTCAGTCATTGACCGTAAAACAAGATCAGATCTCGTTGAATCCTTCTCTTGCTGCATAAGATGTGTGCAGGAGTTCATGTGACTTGTGGCTGTTAGGCTCACCAAGGAACTTCTCGTAAAGCTCGATGATCTGAGGGTTATTGTGTGACTGACGGAGTGTCTGTCTCTCATCCTCTGAGTACAGAGCCTTAGCTCTCTTCTCCTTGTATGTATCCATGATGTCATCAGACTCGTTAGGCAGGAAGCATTCCCTAACGTAAGGCTGACCGCCACCATTGATACATCCGCCGGGACAACCCATGATCTCGATGAACTGATACTTGGACTTGCCTTCGCGGATCTCATCGAGGAGAACCTTAGCGCTCTTCATACCGGAAGCGATTGCAACATTGACTGTTGTGCCGTTGATATCGATAGAAGCCTCGCGGATACCTGCGTCATGGCCACGAACTGCAGTAAACTCGATAGGCTCTGACTCCTTGCCTGTGAGCTTGAAGTAAACAGTTCTGAGGGCAGCTTCCATAACACCGCCTGTTACACCGAAGATAACGCCGGCACCTGTGTAGTCACCCATGATATCCTGATCCCAATCCTCGTCAGGGAGCCTGTCGAAGAGGATACCGCCACGCTTGATCATACGAGCGAGCTCTCTTGTTGTGATAACAGCATCAACATCAGGGATGCCGTTAACCTTCTCCTGCTCTCTCTCCTTCTCAAACTTCTTAGCTGTACAAGGCATAACGGAAACAACGAAGATATCCTTAGGATCGATGCCGTTCTGCTCAGCCCAGTAAGACTTGATGATAGCGCCCTGCATCTGGTGAGGTGACTTGCATGAGGACAGATGAGGGAGGAGATCTCCGTAGTTGTACTCAGCATAGTTGACCCATCCGGGTGAGCAGGAAGTGATCATAGGAAGTGTTCCGCCATTCTGGAGACGGCCGAGAAGCTCTGTGCCCTCTTCCATGATCGTGAGGTCAGCACCGAAGTTTACGTCGTAAACACGTGCGAAACCAAGTCTTCTCATGGCTGCTGCCATCTTACCCGTAACAGGTGTACCGATGGGGAAGCCGAACTCTTCGCCCAATGCTGCTCTTACAGCAGGAGCTGCCTGAGCGATAACTGTCTTGCCGGCAGCGAGTGCTGCGTCGATCTTATCGATCTCTGAGTGCTCCATGAGAGCTCCCGTAGGACATACGTTAACGCACTGACCGCACTGGATACAAGGTGAATCTGCAAATGATCTGTTCTCTGCAGGTGATACGAAAGTATTGAAGCCTCTGTTCTCGAATCCGAGGATGCCGAGACCGTGAGCATTCTTACATCTCTCGATACATCTGCCGCAGAGGATACACTTGGATGTGTCTCTTACGAGACCGGGAGCTAAGGTATCGAGGTGTGTCTCAGAGTGTACACCCTGGAAAGCACCCTCTCTTGCACCTGTGACATAAGCAACGTGGAGAAGCTCGCACTTGCCGTTCTTGTCACACTGCTGGCAGTTCATGTTGTGGTTGGAGAGCAGGAGCTCTACACTGTGTCTTCTTGCTGCTGTGGCAGCAGGTGAGGAGATCTTGATCTCCATGCCCTCAGACACGGGGTAAACACAGCTTGCAACGAGTCCTCTTGCACCTGTAGCCTCTACGAGACATACACGGCATGAACCCTGGTTGCATTCGCCATGGTTGAAAGCGCAAAGTGAAGGGATCTCATATCCGCACTTCTTAGCAGCCTCGAGGATAGTAAGTCCTTCCTCAACCTGATAGGAGATGCCTTCTATTTTAATATTAATCATCGCCATAGTAGTTACCTCCTTATTCTTTGCTGATAGCCTTAGGCCTACAGTTGCTCATACACAGACCGCACTTAACGCACTTAGCGGCGTCGATCTGGTAGGAAGCGAGCTTATGACCTTCAGCAACATAATCTGTCTGTGTGATGCAGTTTGCAGGGCAGTTCCTTGCACACATTCCGCAACCGATACACTTATCCTTATCGATCTTGTACTGCATGAGGCTCTTACAAACGTGAGCAGGACACTTCTTGTCAACGATGTGAGCGATATACTCGTCACGGAAGTGAGCGAGTGTGGAATTAACAGGGTTGGATGCTGTCTGACCGAGAGCACAGAGTGAATTTGTCTTGATGGTCTTGGAGAGTTCTTCGAGCTCATCAAGATCTTCCATCGTGCCCTTACCCTCTGTGATCTTTGTGAGGATCTCGAGGATACGCTTTGTACCGATACGGCAGGGTGAGCACTTACCGCATGACTCGTCGCAGATGAATTCCATGTAGAACTTTGCAACGTCGACCATACAGTTGTCTTCGTCCATAACGATAGCTCCGCCGGAACCCATCATGGAACCCTTCTGAACGAGGTTATCGAAGTCGATGGGCTCGTCGAGGAACTCCTCTGTCAAGCATCCGCCTGAAGGACCACCTGTCTGGATAGCCTTGAACTTCTTGCCGTTGGGGATTCCGCCGCCGATGTCGTAGATGAGCTCACGGAGTGTTGTACCCATGGGGATCTCAACGAGACCAACGTTGTTTACCTTACCGCCAAGAGCGAAAACCTTGGTTCCCTTGGACTTCTCAGTACCAACGGATGCGAACTCAGCTGCACCCTCGCGGAGGATGTAGGGAACGCAAGCCAGTGTCTCAACGTTGTTAACGCATGTAGGCTTGCCCCAGAGACCCTTAACAGCAGGGAACGGAGGCCTCGGACGGGGCATACCGCGCTTACCTTCGATGGAGTTAAGGAGAGCTGTCTCCTCACCGCAAACGAAAGCACCTGCGCCGAGTCTGATGTGACAGTCGAAATCAAATCCTGAACCCATGATGTTCTTGCCGAGGAGACCCATCTCTCTTGCCTGAGCGATAGCGATCTTCAGACGGTTAACGGCGATAGGATACTCAGCACGAACGTAGAAGTAACCCTCTGACGCGCCGAAAGCGTAACCTGCGATCATCATACCCTCGATAACTCCAAGAGGGTTGCCCTCGAGGATGGAACGATCCATGAATGCACCCGGGTCGCCCTCGTCACCGTTACATACAACGTACTTCTGATCAGCTTCAACGTTAAGAGCGAACTGCCACTTCCTTCCTGTAGGGAATCCGCCGCCGCCACGGCCACGGAGACCGGAAGCCAGTACTTCGTCGATAACTTCCTGCTGTGTCATTGACAGAGCCTTCTTCAGACCCTGGAAAGCGCCCATTCCGAGTGCTTCGTTGATGTCTTCAGGATTGATGACACCACAACCGTGGAGAGCAACACGACGCTGCTTCTTGTAGAAGTTGATGTCTTCCTGCTTTGTAACCTTAGCCTGTGAGTTGGGGTCAACATAGAGAAGTCTCTCTACGATCTGACCGCCTGCGATATCTGTATCAACGATCTCTTCGACGTCGTCGATGGAAACCATGCGGTAGAGTGTGTCCTCAGGATAGATCTTTACGAAAGGTCCCTGTGAGCAGAAACCGAAGCATCCTACCTGATTAACTGTTGCCTTGTCAGAAAGACCCTTAGCCTTAAGGACTTCCTTGAACTTCTCCATGATCTCCTTGGAATTGGATGACAGACAGCCTGTACCACCGCAAAGAACGATGTGACGCTTGTCGTCCATGCCCTTGAGCTTGTCATCGAGGCACGCTGTGCATGATGCGCACTTCTGCTCGAGATCTGCTACTGATGTAATCTTCGTCATACAGCAGCCTCCTTTCTGTAGGAATCGATGATCCCTGCAACCTGACCTACCTCAACCTTAGGGTAAACCTTGCCATTGATGCTTACTGCAGGTGCAATACCGCAGGCACCGATGCATCTCAAGGCGTCGAGAGTAAACAGACCGTCCGCACTCGTCTCGCCGGGTTTGATGCCCAACAGCTCAGAGAACTTGTCGATAACGTTCTGAGCCCCCTTAACATAGCATGCCGTACCAAGACAGCATCCTATAACGTACTTTCCCTTCGGCGTTAAAGAGAAAAATGAATAAAAAGTGACAACTCCATAGATCTCAGCAACCGAGATACCGGTCTTCGCAGAAACCAGCTCCTGAACTTCAAGCGGAATGTAACCGTATTCGTTCTGGATATCGCTGAGGATCATCATGAGGGGAGTCTTCTCATCTGTGTATCTGGCACAGATTTCCTCAATCTTTGCTGCAGCAGCAGCATTCAGCTTCGCCATACTTGCCTCCTGTAAAATGTTGTTGTGGATCAGAGTTTGAGAACAGAGATATCCTCACCAAACATGTCAGCAATATTTGCATGCGAAGTTATGGTCAGAACCCTATCCTTCTTATGAGCCATGATATATTGTATCACATTAATAAGATTTTGTTCATCAATTCCTGAGAAAGGTTCATCCATTATTAACAAATCCGATTCAGCAAGAACTGCTCTTGCAATACAGACCCTCCGGCGCATTCCTCCGCTTAATTCGCTAACTTTCTTGCAGGCAGCTCCCGAGGGGAGGATCTTATCAAGTTCCTCCCTTATATTTCCTGTTATTCCGCAAGCTTTGAGGTTGTCTTCAGCAGACAGGGATTCGATAAGGCGGTCCTCCTGAAAAACAGCTGATATCCTGATGTTTTGGGGGTCGACCGTGCCCTGATCCTGTTTAACAAGACCCATGATAATGTTAAGGAGAGTTGTTTTCCCCGAGCCGGAAGGACCTGCGATCTGGTATATCTTTCCGCTGTCGAGGGTGGCAGAGAAGTTCTCGATGACCTTGAGATCCCCGTAGCTTTTGCTTATGTTGCGCAGTTCTATCCTCATTTTAAGACCCTCCGCGCCGCTAATGCTATCAGCTTCTCACAGAGAAAAGCCAGCAGTACGGCCATTGCCGTCCACGCGAAAAGGTCAGCGGTGTCGATGTAGACTTTCGACAGGTATATATTGTTTCCGACCGAATTCAGGGGACGGGCAATAACTTCCGCTGCAATGCCGCTCTTCCACGCCATCCCGCAGGAGAGTTTGAAGGCTCCCGCAAGAAAGGGTTTAAGTGACGGAAGATAGATATACAGGGCGATCTTGCTGTCTCTCATCCTGAAAATGCGGGCCATTTCGAGCAGCTTTGTGTCGGTGGACCTAAGTCCCTCAAGTGTATTGATATACATCATCGGAAATACGACAAGAGCCGTTACGAACAGGGAGAGGAGAGGCGCCCCGAACCAGATCAGCAGAAGGATTACGAAGGACGCTACCGGTATTGATTTGATGACCGATACAACAGGGGAGATGAATTCCTCAAAAATCTTTATCCTGCAGGAAATATACGCAAGAATGATCCCTATTGCAGACCCTGCGATAAAACCGGATAAGATGCGAAGTGATGTAAGTGCAATGGAAATCCAGAAACTCCCTATCACCGAAAGCGCAATAAGAGCCTTCCCGGTCTCATACGGACCTGCAAGAAGGATCTTATTGTTGACTATCAGTGAAATGACCTGCCAAATTACAAGCCAGGCAACGATAAAGATTATCTTCCTGAATCTGTCAGCCTTCATAATAGAAGTCTTCGCCGGGCATAGCACCGCCTATTGACTTGGGGTTGGCATTGAAGAGTGTGGTAAGGTAGCCCTCGAGAGGAGCTTTTATACCGTTTCCGCTCATGCATACGATGTTGCAGAGGGGGATAGCCTTCTTCGCAACCGGTTCTTTGGCGATTATGCCGAGTTCTACTGTTTTTGCAGCTGTCGTGTCAAGATCTGATGATGCTTTGTCAGCACTTATCTTGTGGTCTTCTATAAAATGGTCAACGGCTTCCTTGTTCTGTTCGATAAATTCCTTGCGTGCTACGGTCACACCTGTAATAAACATCGAACCGTTGTTAAGGTCTGACCATGTATCATTAAGTGAGAACGCGGTATTTACACCTTCGATCTGCACTGTGGCAGCTGTTGCCGCAGGCTGGGGAAGGATAGCGATCTGATCCTTATCCTGTGAAAGCGCAGCGATCACTTCCTGACCGTCTGCCTTGAAGTCCAGAGTAACATTCTCAACGTTATACTGGTCGAGCAGGTAGTTGACCGCATACTCAGGAGTTGCGCCCTGACCTGTTGTGATGACGGTCTTGCCTGACAGATCATTGATACCCGTGATCGATGTATCTCCTGTTACGCAGTATAAGACACCCAGAGTGTTGATATCGATAATGCGGATCCCGCCGTTCGTTTTGTTGTAGAGACTTGCTGCAAGGTTCGCCGGGATCAGAGCGATATCCAGATCTCCTGCACCGATCTTGCTTGCTATCTCGTCGGGCTGTGTTGCCATTGTAAATTCGTAGCTGTCTTTATTATCGTTCATCATATTTGCGATACCGATCGTGGTGGGACCGGACAGGGAACCTACGCGTACTGCTGCCTTTTTCTCCCCTGCACAACCGGAAGCCATAAGGGCTGTCATGATCAATGTGAGGGTAAGTGCCATAATTCTTTTCATTTTGTATAAACCTCTTTCTAACTATGCTTAAAGCCACAGGATTATAGCACAAAATGCTCCGGAGCAGAATCACTGTTTTGTTAATTGTGACAAAAATGCGAAGTTGTTTATGAAACGTTAACAAATGAGATTGATTTGATTAAACCGCAGCGATTTAATTGCATTGAATTTATAAGGGATCAAACTGATTTGGAGGTATTACGGATCATGTTTAGTAAAAAAATCATTGCGCTCGCTACGTGCGTGTCTATGGTAATAAGGCCGGCGGTGAAGGTGGCGGAGTCTATATTCACATGGGAGAATTTCGATTGTCCGGCTCTGTCAAGATAAAGGGCAATAAAAATGATGCCGGTGCTAAGAGCAATGTCTTCCTCGGTGACAATGACTGGGATGTATTCTATTTTGACGGTGCTATGGACCCTGACACAGACATAGGTGTTACAGCGGTATCAAGGAAGACCTACGGGTGGAAACTGACCAGGAACACATTTGTGAATTATGCGGATCTTGATATGTTCTTCTGTGATGATCCCGGGCATTATCTCAGCATCAAGGATAACGAACTCTACTACAACGAGAGTAACACGGCAAATCTTGCAGGTTACTCATTGCTCTTGAACGGATATGTGGGCGTGAAGTATTACATCGATCTTGATTCAAGTCTGAGAAATAGTGATACCAAGGTGACATTCAAGCTTGACAGCAAGGTATCAGAGATTGCTTCCCAGGAAGTTGCTTTCGACGGTTCCGGATCGGAGCAGGTAAAAGGCAAGACTTATTATACTTTCACCTGCTATGTTCCTGCTGCGGAAGTGTATTTGCCTATATCTGCAACATTGAAGAATGGCAGCACCTCGATCAAATTTGATGATTTTACTGTAAGAGATTATGCGCTTTAGCTGATGAAGAACAGTTCCGGAAAGAATAAGACGATTGCTGAGAATCTGATGAATTACGGATACTATTCTGCAAGTAACTTCGGTGTCAGCGGTGCAGATTCATCTGATAAGATCGATCTTACCGAGCCTTCATGGACAACGAAGGTCACAGTTCCTGAAGGAACGAATATCAAATATTATGGTTCAAGCATATCATTCCTTGAGGGAACGAGAATCAAGCATTATTTCGAGGTGACAGGAGGGGACATAAGTGATTTCAGCTTTAAGATCGGAGGCACTTCAGTCGAGCCTGTGAAGAACGGGAAGTATTACTATATTGAGACACCTGAGACTGTCCCGATAAGTGATGCACAGACACCGGTCACGGTTACAGTCAGCGGTAATGACAGTATTACATTTGATTACAGTCCGGCAAATTATGTCGCTGCAGTCCTTGACAATGCGAAAGCCGACAACGGGATGAAAGACCTTGTAAAAGCTTATTACATGTACTACACCGCGGTAACGCAGTAACAACAGAAGTGGCATTAGGAGAATAAAAATGGAAGACAAAAAAGTAAGTTATGAACCGCTGATCCTGGATATCGTGGTATTTTGCAATGAAGATATCATTATAACAAGCGGTGAACCAACCCGGGGGCCGTATGAGGGCACTATTAATTGATAATTGACGTTTTTTGTCGTGTCAGTTATAATATCGCAGTAATTTTCGTGACGAGAGGGGGGATAATAGATGTCTGAGATCAGAGTTAAGGAGAATGAGAGCCTTGACAGTGCACTTCGCAGATTCAAGCGTTCATGTGCAAGATCAGGTGTTCTCGCTGAGGTTCGCAAGAGAGAGCATTATGAGAAGCCTTCAGTTCGTCGCAAGAAGAAGTCAGAGGCAGCCCGTAAGAGGAAGCACTGATAAGCGTTTTGTAGTGGAACAAATGAGGATGTCCCGGAAGTGATGATAATCACGGGACATCTTTTTTTGTTCTTCACGTTTTCCTTGGGATTGGATTAAGTTGTAAGTTGCGGAGTTAGTCTGCGAAGACAGTAGGTATAGACACCTTTCATAGCAAAAACGGCATTTCTTCATAACAATGCTATGAAAAATAAGTGTTTTTGCTATGAAACCCAAAATAGTAACCACTAACAGCTACATCTATTCCCAAGCATTCCGTGAAGAACCTTTTTTGCGTGATCCGAGGGAATACCGGCGGCCGTATATGTTGCGGCAATAGAGACAGTGGCTGTGAGTAGTGTGATCAGACAGCAGAGACAGACCCGATTACATGTTTTTGTACATGTTGGAGCCCTTACATGTACGTGTGAAGTTATGTCCGTATAATGGTGTAAATTCAAAAACAAAAGAAAGAGTAATATCATTACCAAGATAAATCACCCCAATAAAATTCTCTACCTTGCTGCACGAATAGCGACTTTCAAGCACAAAACTAGAGAATTCCATTCAAGATTCTCTACCTTGCTGCACAAATAACAACTTTCAAACGCAAAATAAGAGAATCTGATCGACCGATCATCCCAGCCACCGGACATCATCCACCAGTGACTGCTTTATCCCGGTATAATAAAACTACTCTCAACATCACTCTCAGCAAAGTTGAGAGTAATAGCCGATCTTGTTGCGAGTCGCAACAAATACTCATTTTTTGGCTCTTCACGGAACGCTGCGGATGCTTATTTGGGGTTTCATAGCAAAAACACTTATTTTTCATAGCAATGTTATGAAGAAATGCCGTTTTTGCTATGAAAGGCAGCAAATTGACACACGACTACGACACCCCGTGTGTCGCTTGTGGGTGTCGCTTCCCGAGTTAATTTCAGCACTTCACTGCAACTCATGTACATGTAATCGGTTTTATATCTACTGTCTCTTCACTGACTAACTGTGCATGAGCGGATGCCTGAAGCGTCAGCTCCGCAACTTGCAGTTTATTCTCAATCCCAAGGAAACCGTGAAGATGAGCCTGCAGAAATTAGAAGCGCCAACCTTTTCGCACTGTCGGGTGCAAAAAGTAGTATAATAGTATGCGGTTAACATATCTGGAGGACATTCAAATGGCAAAAGTAGGTGTATTAGGTACAGGAACGTGGGGCATGGCGCTGTCGCGTGTTCTGGCGGATTCCGGCAAGCATGACGTGACTTGCTGGTCGGCGCTGCCTCAGGAGATCGATTATTTCGTTGCGACGAAGCGTCATCCGAACCTGCCGGGCGTTCCGATACCTGATGAGAT
>Ga0310691_10002738_pt1 | contig 22495 bp, 22 predicted proteins | sample 176DNAGHGlowgp2_FD_203887 | JGI IMG/M metagenome (GOLD analysis project Ga0310691, IMG submission 203887) | Sheep rumen microbial communities from Palmerston North, Manawatu-Wanganui, New Zealand - 1766 DNA GHGlow gp2 (v2) (version 2) | ecosystem: Host-associated > Mammals > Digestive system >...
GATGTCCTGCTGCTTTGAGTGCGCAATGGGGTTCCATTGTAATCGAAAAGCGGCGGGGCAGATGACAAAAAGAAAGCGTGTTAGCGCGTAACAGTCTAATGACCGATTTGGGTTTAACAGAAAGAGCCAAAAGGGCAGCGTCACAAAGCACAATCCCCTGCTCAGTGAAGCAGGGGAATGAAGTCAGGATGCTAACAAGGCACTCGTCAGAGCACCTTGAGAGAATGGATGATGGCCTCAGGGTCCTGTGCCTTAAACACATAGCTGCCACTGACCAGCACATCGACGCCAGCCTCCACCAAACGCGGGGCGGTGTCCTGCTGCACGCCGCCATCCACCTCAATGAGTGCCTGGCTGCCACTCTGACTGATGAGCTGTCGCAGGCGCCGCACCTTCGGCAGGGTGTTCTCAATGAACCGCTGACCGCCAAAACCAGGATTGACACTCATCAGCAGCACCATGTCGACGTCGGCAATGACATCCTCCAGCACCGACACGGGCGTCGAGGGGTTGAGCGTCACGCCAGCCTTCATGCCCGCGGCGTGAATCTCTTGAATGGTGCGGTGCAGGTGGACGGTGGCCTCCTGGTGCACGTTCATCATCATGGCGCCCAGACGGGCCGTCTGCTGGATGTAGCGCTCAGGCTGCTCAATCATGAAGTGTACGTCGAGCGGCTTCTGGCATGCACGTGCCACTGCCTCCAGCACGGGGAAGCCGAATGAGATGTTAGGCACAAACATGCCATCCATCACGTCTAAGTGCAGCCAGTCGGCCTCACTGCGGTTAATCATCTGCAACTCGCTGTCGAGATGTAGGAAATCGGCAGCCAACAGCGATGGAGAAACGAGTGTCATTGCTGAGTTAGGAGTTAGAAGTTAGAGTTGGGAGTTGGGTGTTAAGAGTTGGGGTACTGTCGGCCGGTAGGTATGGGCAAACTGGCGGATGAATTGTAGCACTCTTGCGCTGGGGGTTGTTTCTTCGTGAGTAAAAATGTTCATAGGCATTGTGGGGTTGTTGTATATTAGTAACGCAACGCCTGACACATTTATTATATCACACCAACGAATATTTTTCTATCTCTGGAAAACCGTTGAGGAAGGCCGACACCTCCATGCGCTTCTTGCCAGCCAGCTGGAGGCTCTCCAGCCGGAGCCAGCCGTCGCCGCATGCCACAAGGAGGTTCTTCCTGTCACGCACCAGCTGTCCGGGCGTGGCCTCACCGACGGCTTTTCCCTCTACTTTGCCACTCACATAGATTTTCAACATAGTCTCAGTGCCGTCGGGAGCCTTCAGCATGGTCCAGGCACCGGGGACGGGCGACAGGCCGCGCACGAAATCGTACACCTGCTTGGCACCGCTGCCCCACCCTATGCGGCAGTTGTCCTTGAACAGCTTCGGTGCCGGATGGACGGCCTTGCTGTCGTCTTGCGGCATGCTTGCCGGATGCCCATCAGCTGCGACAATCATCTCCAGCGTTTCTAAGCATAGCTGCGCGCCCAAGTGCATCAGGCCGTCATAGACATACTCCACATCGGCGGTGTCAGGAATGTCGAAGGGTTTCTGCCTGAGTATGCGTCCCGTATCAATCTGATGGTCAAGCATGAAGGTGGTAACGCCCGTCTGCGTCTCACCGTTGATGACCGCCCAGTTGATGGGTGCCGCTCCCCGATAGTCGGGCAGCAGGGCGGCATGCACATTGAAGGTGCCATATTGCGGCATGGCCCACACCACCTCGGGCAGCATGCGGAAGGCGACGACCACCTGCAGGTTGGCATGCCAGGCACGGAGCTGCTCGACGAAGAGCGGGTCCTTCATCTTCTCAGGCTGCAGCACGGGCAAGCCATGTTCCAAGGCATACTGCTTCACCGGCGGTGCCTGCAGCGTTGAGCCGTGACGCCCTACAGGACGGTCGGGCTGTGTCACCACGCCCACCACTTGATAGTCATTCTCTACGAGAGCCTTCAGGGTCTCCACTGCGAACTCAGGTGTGCCCATGAAGACGATGCGCAAATCTTGTTTCTGCATATTTCTTATCATTTGATTCGTCGTACCACATAGTTGGTATCATAGGGGGTGGAGTAATAGCGTGAGGCGAGGACACTGTCAACCACCGCCCGCATCTGCTGGTCACGGCTCTGGGCAACAGCATCGCCGACTGGCACTGCTGCCAAAAGGGCAATGAGCAGGATAAGCGTTTCTCTTCTCATGGCCATCCACGCAGCTGCAGCCATATGAAAGCCTCGTCTCATATCCATCTGGGGTAAACGTTATTTAATCTTCCGACATGTCGGCCACCATCCTGCGATACTGCGTAAAGACATGCTGCCTTGAGAGATAGCCTTTGAGATGGCCTTCGCTATCGAGCACGGGCAGGTGGTCAGCGCGGGTGTCGTCGAAGGTTTTCATCACCGCCGTCATGGACAGGCTGTCAGCCAGCGTGGCAGGTGGCTGCTGCATGAGCTGCGAGGCCGTGAAGTGATGGTACAACTCGGTGCGGAACACCACATGGCGTATCTTCTGTATGTCTATCTCGCCAAGCAGGTTGCCAGCAGCGTCGGTGACAGGCAGCACGCTGCCCTTGGAGCGACTGATGCGGTGGACGATGTCGGAAAGCTCCGTGTCAGGGCTGACGGTCTGATAGTCACGGTCGATGACGCTGTCGAGTTGCATCAGCGTCAGCACGGCATGGTCTGTGTGGTGCGTGATGAGCTTACCCTCGCGTGCCAGCCGACTGGCATAGATGCTGTGCGGCTCGAAGAGGTTGATGGTGAGATAGCTACACACCGACACAATCATCAGCGGCAGGAAGAGACTGTAGCCCCCCGTCAGCTCGGCAATGAGGAAGATGCCCGTAAGGGGGGCATGCATCACACCTGACATCACGCCGGCCATGCCCATCAAAGCAAAGTTTTTTTCAGGCACGTGCACGCCCACCGAATAGATGTTCCACAAACGGGCAAAGAGGAAGCCACTGAAGCAACCCACGAAGAGCGACGGTGCAAAGGTTCCGCCACAGCCCCCGGCACCGTTGGTGGCCGAGGCGGCAAACACCTTGGTGAGCAGCACCAGGAAGATGTAAAGCACCAGGAACTGCTCCTGACCGGCAAAGAGCGAGTTGTTGAGGATGGGCGTCCAGTCTTCCTCGTCACGCCCATTGAGCAGCAGGTCGATGCTGCTGTAGCCTTCGCCAAAGAGCGAGGGGAAGAGGAAGATGAGCAGCGAGAGCAACAGTCCGCCCAGCAGGAGACGGGCATACGAATGTTGCCTCAGCCGTGCGAAGAGCCCTTCACAGAAGCTCATGGTGCGGATGAAGTAGAGGCTGGCCATGCCGCAGAAGATGCCCAGGAAGACACAGGCGGGGATGCGCTCCACCGTCCACGAGTCGTCGAGGTGGAAGGTGAAGAGGGCGGCATCGCCACTGAAGACATAGGTGAAGCAGGTGGCGGTGACGCAACTGACCAGGATGGGCATCAGCGACGCCATCGTCAGGTCAATCATCAGCACCTCAAGGGTAAAGACGAGTCCGGCAATGGGCGCCTTGAAGATGCCGGCAATGGCACCCGCAGCACCACAGCCCACCAGGAGCATCAGCGTGCGGCTGTCCATGTGGAAGAGCTTGCCCAGATTGGAGCCGATGGCCGAGCCGGTGAGCACGATGGGCGCCTCGGCACCCACGGAACCGCCGAAGCCGATGGTGATGGCCGAGGCCACCACGCTGGTCCAGGTGTTGTGCCCCTTCAGGCGCGAGCGGTTCTGGCTGATGGCATAGAGGATGCGGGTGATGCCATGCGAGATGTTGTCCTTCACCACATAGCGCACAAACAGCATGGTGATGAAGATGCCCACCACGGGATAGACCAGATAGAGCAGGTTGGAGCCGCTGGCATCAAAACGACCGGTAAGCAGCGCACCAATCTGATTGATGAGCCAGTGCAGCACAAAGGCCGCCACGGCAGAAAGGAGGCCCACAAGAAACGCCAGGAAGAGCACAAACATGCGCTCGCTGACATGGGTGGCACGCCAGGCGTCGATACGCGTAAAAAAAGTGATGATGCCGCGAGCGCTCATGCACTACTCCTTCAATAGGTTGTCAAGGAAGTCGTCCAGGTCGCCTTCGAGACTGTCCACCGAGAGTGGTACAATGGCCAGGTCGTCATCGACGACATACAACTCCTGGATGTGCTCGCTCTCGTCGTTCTCCAGGACGAAAGAGTAAGGCTTGAGGATGGAGAGCCCTTCGAGTAGGTCCTTCTCACGCTGGATTGCATCTGAGAGGGCAGCGGCCACGTCGTCGTAGAACGTGTCATCACGATTCTCTATCCACTGCTCTATCACACAGCGCATCAGCTCACGGTCATCATCGTCGAAGACCATCAGTTCGCCCGTCTCCTGTGTCACACGGATGTGGAGGTCGGTCATCTGCGAGGCTTCCTCGGTGGAAGGGAATTTCTCTGCCGTCTTGCGCAGGGCCCTGTCCAGTTGCTGAATCGTCTGCTCTGTAGCTTTCATCTTTTGCTTACTCTTGGTTATGATTCTGCAAAATTAGCAAAAAGGATTCGTATATGCAAGCTATTGCGAATATTTTTCTGAAAAAAAACGCATTTCTTCGTCTATTTGACAATAAAGTTGTACCTTTGCAGCCGCAATGGAAAACGTTATCCGCCATGAGGGAATCATTGATTACATAAAGGGTACACACGTGCGCGTGCGCATCACCCAGACTCCTGCATGTGCCGGCTGCAAGGTGGCTGCCCGCTGTGCCACAGCTGAAGCACGCGAGAAAGTCATTGATGCCACGGCGACCGATGCCTCGGCATGGCACGTGGGGCAGACGGTGGTGGTGACGACGGCGGGCACCATGGCGAGCAGGGCACTGCTCCTGGGCTTCGGCCTGCCACTGTTGCTGATGCTGCTGGTCCTGGTGGTCGCGATGGCCACCGGTTGTAGCGAGGGTACCACGGCACTGCTGATGCTGGCATCGCTGGTGCCCTACTATTTTGTACTTTGGCTATGCCGTGACCGCATTGCCAGCAAGATGACATTCCACGTAGAAAGGAAGGAAGAATAAAACAAACTAAATAAAAACAAAGAAAAACGAACTTTATGAACTTTATCTTGATTGCAGTAATAGTGCTTGGTGGCATTGCACTCATAGCAGCCTTGGTGCTGTTTGTGTGTTCCAAGCGATTTGCTGTGTATGAAGACCCGCGCATCAGCCAGGTGAACGAGCTGCTGCCAGGTGCCAACTGCGGCGGCTGCGGCTTTGCCGGCTGTGGCGGCATGGCCGATGCGCTGGTGAAGGGTGCCGATGCTGGTAGCCTCGAAGGGCTGAACTGCCCCGTGGGTGGCAGCGCAGTGATGAGCCAGGTGGCCGACCTGCTGGGCATGACCATTGCCACAGGCGAGCCGAAGGTGGCCGTGGTGCGCTGCAACGGCAACTGCGACAACCGTCCGCGCGTCAGCGTGTACGACGGCCTGCGCTCGTGTGCTGCCATGAATGCCTGCAGCACGGGCGAGACAGGCTGTGGCTATGGCTGTCTAGGCTGTGGCGACTGTGTCAACGCCTGCCAGTTTGGAGCCATCAGCATCAATCCTGAGACGCTGCTGCCCGAGGTGGACGAAGACAAGTGCACTGCCTGCGGCGCTTGCACGAAGGCCTGCCCGCGCGGCCTCATTGAGCTGCGCAAGAAGGGTGTGAAGGGCCGCCGCGTGTTTGTGTCGTGCATGAACAAGGACAAAGGCGCCGTGTCGATGAAGGCTTGCAAGGTGAGCTGCATCGGTTGTGGCAAGTGTGTCAGGGAGTGCAAGTTCGAGGCCATCACCCTGGGCCAGAACCTGTCGTATATCGATGCCGACAAGTGCCGCCTGTGCCGCAAGTGCGTTGAGGCCTGCCCCACGCACGCCATCCGTGCCGTGAACTTCCCCGCCCCGAAGCCGCAGGAGACGCCTGCAGCTGAGAACAACCCAACCAGAAAGGAGGCCCAAGCATGAATATCCGTACATTCCGCATTGGCGGCATACACCCCGAGGAGAACAAGTTGACACACGAGGTGGCCACACAGGTGGCACCGCTGCCCAAGCAAGCCATCTTCCCGCTCAGCCAGCACATCGGCGCCCCGGCACGCCCCGTCGTGCAGAAAGGCGACAAGGTGAAGGTGGGAACGCTGATAGCCGAGGCCGGCGGCTTCGTGTCGGCCCCCATCTTCTCAAGCGTCAGCGGCACCGTGGCGAAGATTGACACGGCCGTCGACGCCACCGGCTACCGCAAGCCCGTCATCATCATCGATGTGGAGGGTGACGAGTGGGAGGAGCGCATCGACCGTTCTGAGAAGCTGGAGCTGGTTGAGAACCACCCGGAGCTGACACCTGAAGAGATTATCGTCCGCATAAAAGATGCTGGCGTGGTAGGCATGGGTGGAGCATGTTTCCCCACGTTCATCAAGCTCACGCCACCGCCCACGGCAAAGGCTGAGTGTGTGATTATCAACGCCGTAGAGTGCGAGCCGTACATCACCGCCGACTACCGGCTGATGATGGAGCACGCCGACGAGATACTGGTAGGTCTGGAACTGCTGATGAAGGCAGCGAAGGTGACGAAGGGCTACATAGGCATCGAGACGAACAAGCCGAAGGCCATAGCCCTCCTGCAAGAAAAAATCTCAAATCTCAAATCTCAAATCTCAAATCAGATAGAGGTCGTCCCCCTGAAGCAACGCTACCCGCAGGGTGGCGAGAAACAGCTGGTGGATGCCGTCATCCGCCGTCAGGTGCCTGCCCCACCCGCCATTCCGGTGAATGTGGGCGCCATCGTGCAGAATGTGGGTACGGCCTTTGCCGTCTATCAGGCAGTGATGAAGCACAAGCCGCTGTTCGAGCGCTATACCACCGTGACAGGCAAGCGTCTGTCGAAGCCCGGCAACTTCCTCGTCCGCATGGGCACGCCCATGAGCGACCTTATCAACCTGTGCGGCGGCATGCCCGATGGCGACAACAAGTTGCTGGCAGGCGGTCCGATGATGGGCAAGGCCCTGATGACAACGGAGGTGCCGGTGTGCAAGGGCACCAACTCAGTGACCATCCTCAGCGGCGACGACGCGCGCCGCAAAGAGCCGCAGAACTGCATCCGCTGTGCTAAGTGCGTCAGCGTCTGTCCCATGGGCCTGGAGCCTTACCTGCTAGCCAAGCTCTCGGCGTTCAAGAACTGGGAGAAGGCTGAGAAGGAGGACATCGTCAGCTGCATTGAGTGCGGCTCGTGCCAGTTCACCTGCCCTGCCCATCGCCCCCTGCTCGACAACATCCGTCAGGGCAAGCAGACCGTCATGGGAATCATTAGAAACAGAAACGCCAAGAAGTAAATATGAGCAAGCTAATCGTATCACTATCACCCCACGCCCACGGCACCGACAGTGTTGAGCGCAACATGCGCGGCGTCATCATCGCCCTGCTGCCTGCCCTGCTGGTGTCGTTCATCTATTTCGGCATCGGCTCGGCCATTGTGTGCCTGAGCAGTGTGGCGGCCTGCGTGTTCTTTGAGTGGGCCATCAACAAATACATCCTCAAGAATCCGCATAACACCATCATGGATGGCTCGGCAGCCCTCACAGGTCTGCTCTTAGGCATGAACCTGCCGTCGAACCTGCCCGTGTGGATTATCATCATCGGTGCACTGTTTGCCATCGGTGTTGCCAAGATGACCTTCGGCGGACTGGGCAACAACATCTTCAACCCCGCACTGGTGGGCCGCTGCGCCCTGCTGGTGGCCTTCCCGGCCCAGATGACCGTATGGCCGGTGGCTGGTCAGCACCTGGCCTATACCGACGCCGTGACGGGCGCCACGCCGCTGAGCGTGATGAAAGAGGCCATCAAGACCGGCGATGCCTCGATACTGACCGAGAAGCTGCCTGACTCACTGGCGCTGCTCCTCGGCGACCACTCGCTGGCCGGCGGTGCCGGTGCCATCGGCGAGGTGTGTGCCCTGGCACTGCTGGCAGGTCTGGCCTTCATGCTGTGGAGGAAAATCATCACCTGGCACATTCCCGTTAGCATCATCGCCACGGTGTTCGTCTTCAGCGGCATCATGCACCTGGCCAATCCGGCATACGCCAACCCTGTGGCCGTCATCCTCAGTGGTGGTCTGATGCTCGGCGCCATCTTCATGGCCACCGACTATGTGACGTCGCCCATGACACCCAAGGGACAAATCATCTACGGTGTGTGCATCGGACTGCTCACCATCATCATCCGCAACTGGGGTGCCTACCCCGAGGGCATGTCGTTTGCCATCCTCATCATGAATGCGTTCACACCGCTCATCAACAACTACGTCAAACCCAAACGCTACGGCGAACAACCTGCAAAAGCATAACGACATGAAGAAATTAGAATCATCGCTTGTCAACATGGTAGTGGTGCTCACTGGCGTGGCCGTCATCATGGGTGGCGTGCTGGCCTTCGTCAACCATGTCACCCACGACCCCATAGAGGAACAGAAGCGCATCGCACTTGAGAACGGCATCAAGGTCGTCATGCAGGACGACAACGTGAAGGTGACGCCTGCACAGACCGACACCATCAAGATGCAAGACGACAAGGGCAAGGAGCAAACCTACATTATATATAATAATGAGAAGGGAGCCGCCGTGGAGAGCACCACCATGGGCTTCGGCGGCGCGCTGAAAGTACTGGTCGGCTTCGACCACGACGGCAACATCCTGGGCTACACCCTGCTGGAACACCAGGAGACGCCGGGCCTGGGTGCCAAGGCGGACCAGTGGTTCCAAAAGGGACAGAAGGGCGACATCATCGGCAAGAATCCCGGCAAGAACAAGTTGGGTGTGACCAAGGGCAACGAGGGCGAGATTGACGCCATCACCGCTTCGACCATCACCAGCCGTGCCTTCCTCTTAGCCATCAACAATGCCTATAACGTCTACAAAGGCAATGCCACCGACACGCAGAAGGGAGCCACACAAACCAAAAAGGAGGAATAAACTATGAGTTACGCAAATATCATCAAGAACGGCATCGTCAAGGAGAATCCCACCTTCGTCCTGATGCTGGGCATGTGCCCCACCCTGGCCACGACGACATCGGCCCTGAACGGTCTGTCGATGGGTCTGGCCACCATGGTTGTGCTCATCTGCACCAACTTCGTCATCTCACTGCTGAAGAGTCTCACGCCCGACAAGGTGCGCATCCCCGTGTTCATCGTGGTCATCGCCGCCTTTGTCACCATCCTGCAGATGGTCATCAAGGCCTTCCTGCCCGACATCGACAAGGCGCTGGGCCTGTTCATCCCCCTCATCGTGGTGAACTGCATCATCCTGGGCCGCGCCGAGGCCTTCGCTGCCAAGAACACGCCGGTGGCATCGCTCTTCGACGGCATCGGCATCGGACTGGGCTTCACCCTGGCGCTCACCCTTCTGGGCATCGTGCGCGAACTGCTGGGTGCTGGCAGCATCTTCGGACTGACGCTGCTGCCTGAGACCACTAACATCCTGTTGTTCATCCTGCCGCCGGGCGCCTTCATCACCCTGGGCTATCTCATCGCTATCGTCAACAAACTGCGTGGTAATCAATAACGAGATAACGTAATGGCGTAATAACGTAATAACGTGATAACGTAATAACGTAATAACGTAATAACGAAACAACGAAAAACAACATGGAATACATCCTCATATTTATCAGCGCCATCTTCGTCAACAACATTGTGTTGGCACAATTCCTCGGCATCTGCCCCTTCCTGGGCGTGTCGAAGAAGATTGACACCTCGTTAGGCATGTCGGCCGCCGTGGCCTTCGTCCTGGTGCTGGCCACGCTGGTCACCTGGCTGGTGTGGACCTACGTGCTGAAGGACGGTGCCCTGGGAGCAGGCGTCAACCTGGAGTTCCTTCAGACCATTGTGTTCATCCTCGTCATCGCCTCACTGGTGCAGATGGTCGAGATAGTGCTGAAGAAGGTGTCGCCTGCCCTCTATCAGGCCTTAGGCATCTTCCTGCCGCTCATCACCACCAACTGTGCCGTCCTGGGCGTGGCCATCCTCGTCATCCAGAAAGACTTTAACCTGGCGCAGAGCATCATGTATGCCTTCAGCACCGCCATCGGCTTCGGCCTGGCCCTCACCGTCTTTGCCGGCATGCGCGAGCAGCTGGAACTGACCAACGTCCCCAAGGGCATGCGCGGCATGGCCATCGTCCTCGTCTCTGCCGGACTGCTCAGCCTCGCCTTCATGGGCTTCTCAGGCGTTGACGGCGGTCTGAGGCAGCTGTTCGGACTGTAGAAAAGCCCCACCCCCGGCCCCTCCCTTGTAGACCCACCCCCCAGCCCCTCCCTTGTAGGGAGGGGAGTATATAGTTTTGTTAATATGAAGACATTTGTTATGCTTGTGTTGTGTGCGGCCTTCCTTACCAGTTGCACCAGCAAGCTGAAAAAAGAGAACGAGGAACTGCGCGAGGAGATTGCCGAGCGGCGCGAGGGCTTGACGGCACGCCTGCAGGCCGAGCTGGACTCAGCACGGCAACAGCTGCAGGTCACCGACAGCCTGCTCAATGTCGCACGACAAGAGCATGACGCCCAGCACGAATGGGTGATGAGCCATGCCACCGAGCTGAACGACCATTCGCCCGAGGTGCTGCGCCTGAACAGCCTTCGCCAGCGCCGCGACTCGCTCCAGGTGGAGTTCGAGCGACAGGCGCAGAAAGTGAAATTCTACATGAGCAAGAGCGCGAAATAGGAGTTGTGTCACAACTCCTTTTTTGCCCCTCTGACAAGAAAAATGCTTTTTTTCTTTGCACTTACCGTGTTTTTTCGTAACTTTGCACCCTGATATGGAGCGATTTGAAAAGACCAACCAGGAGTTTGAGGCTGCCGTGTCCGAGTGCCGCCAGCTGTTTGCGCAGAAGCTGCACGACTACCGCGCATCGTGGCGCATCCTCAGGCCGCAGTCGCTCACCGACCAGCTGCTTATCAAGGCCCGCCGCATCAGGCAGATTGAAGTGACGGGCAGCACCATGGTTGACGAAGGCATCCGGCCCGAGTTCATCGGGCTGGTAAACTACGGCATCGTGGGACTCATACAGCTGGAACGCGGCTTCAGCGACAGCGTCGACGTGGACAACGCCGAGGCGCTGGCGCTCTATGACCGTTTTGCCAGACAGGCCCTGGAACTGATGAAACGCAAGAACCACGACTACGATGAGGCGTGGCGTTCCATGCGTGTCAGCAGCTACACCGACCTCATCCTGACCAAGCTGGAGCGTGTGAAGGAGATGGAAGACCTGCAGATGAACGGTCAGCAAACCAAGGTGAGCGAGGGCATCGATGCCAACTACATGGACATCATCAACTATGCCGTCTTCGGGTTAATCAAACTGTCGCCCAACGAAGATCTCTCCCAGCGGGGTGAGGCTCAAGAGAAGAAATAATGAACAACAGCCACACTACGTCGAAGGCCTCTCCTATAGGGCTGAAGGTGGTGGTGACGCTCTGCCGTCTGGTTCTCACCCTGACATTCATCTTCTCAGGGTTCGTCAAGGCTGTCGACCCACTGGGCACACAGTACAAGATTGACGACTACCTCACAGCCATGGGGCTGGGCGGCGTGCTGCCCGAGCTGGTGACACTGCTCCTGTCAGTGGCGCTGGCTGCCACTGAGTTCTGCCTGGGCATCTTCCTGCTCTTCGCCATCCGGCGGCGGCTGACGTCGCGCCTGGTGCTGGCCATGATGCTGGTGATGACACCGCTGACGCTGTGGCTGGCCATAGCCAATCCCGTGAGCGACTGCGGATGCTTCGGCGACGCAGTGGTGCTCACTAATTGGCAGACGCTGTGGAAGAACGTGGTGCTGCTGGCATGCGCCGTGGTGGTAGCCTGGCGGCCACTCGACATGTTCCGCTTCGTCAGCCGTTCCAACCAGTGGATAGTGGTCAACTACTCGGCACTGTTCATCCTTGCCGTAGCGGTGTGGAGCCTCTACGACTTGCCACAGTTCGACTTCAGGCCCTATCACATCGGGGCCAATCTCAGGGGGGACAGCGACGCAACGCCTCAGGACAGCGACAAGCAGCCCGACTACGTGTTCATCTACGAGAAGGATGGACAGCAGCGTGAGTTCGACATCGACAGCCTGCCTGACAGCACATGGACCTTTGTCGACAGACGTGAGCTGGGCACTGCCACCGTGGCTGAGTACCATGACCTGACCATCGACCTCCTGCCTGAGGGAACGGACAGTGACCAGGGCGAGGACATCACGACCGAGGTGCTCAACGACACGAGCTACACGTTCCTGCTGATAGCGCCACGCATAGAGAAGGCTGACGACGCCAGGCTCGACCTCATCAACGAGCTCTACGAGTACAGCCTGGACCATGGCTACCGCTTCTACTGCCTCACCGCCAGCGACGCACAGGGCCGACAGCGGTGGCGCGACATGACAGGTGCCGAGTACCCCTTCTGCTTCAGCGACGAGACAACGCTGAAGACCGTCATACGAAGCAACCCCGGACTGCTGCTGCTCAAGGACGGTCGTGTGATGGGCAAATGGAGCCACAACAGGCTGCCACAGATAGCGCCTGAGGACAGTGCCAAGCCCCTTGACAAGCTACCCATCGGACAGATGCCCGATGACTCGGTACCGGGCAAGATACTCAAGCTGTTGCTGTGGTTCGTGCTCCCACTGGGACTGCTCACACTGGCCGACCGCACATGGGCATGGACCAAGTGGTTGCGACGGAAGCGGGATGAGGAGGTCAAAGCAGATGCAGAGGTGAAAGGAGATGAGAAAACAGACATCAACAAATAAACAATTTAACAATAAAACAAGAAAAGACATGAGAAAGAAAATCGTAGCAGGCAACTGGAAGATGAACATGAACCTGCAGGATGGTATCGCACTGGCAAAGGAACTGAACGAGACGCTGAAGGCTGACAAACCCAACTGCGGTGTCGTCATCTGCACGCCTTTCATCCACTTAGCCAGCATCGCACAGTTCCTCGACCAGAACATCATCGGACTGGGTGCCGAGAACTGCGCCGACAAGGAGAAGGGTGCTTTCACCGGTGAGGTGAGCGCCGAGATGGTGAAGAGCACCGGAGCTCAGTATGTCATCCTGGGCCACAGCGAGCGCCGCGAGTACTACAAGGAGACACCCGAGATTCTGAAGGAGAAGGTGCTGCTGGCCCAGAAGAACGGCCTGAAGGTCATCTTCTGCATCGGCGAGAGCCTGGCAGAGCGCGAGGCTGGCAAGCAGAACGAGGTGGTGAAGGCTGAGCTGGAAGGCAGCGTGTTCAACCTCAGCGAGGAAGACTTCCGCAAGATTGTCATTGCCTACGAGCCCATCTGGGCCATCGGCACCGGCAAGACCGCCACGGCTGAGCAGGCTGAGGAGATTCATGCCTACATCCGCAGCATCATTGCTGAGAAGTACGGACAGGCAGTGGCTGACGACACCACCATCCTCTACGGTGGCTCGTGCAAGGCCAGCAACGCCCCCGAGCTCTTCGCCAAGCCCGACATCGACGGTGGCCTCATCGGAGGTGCATCGCTCAAGGCTGCCGACTTCAAGGGCATCATCGACGCCTGGAAGAAGTAAAGACAAAGAGGCCACCCAAGCCCCTCCAAAGGAGGGGATGTTAAAACAGATAAAGACATGGATATACATTCTATATATAATTATGTAACTAAACATCCCCTCCTTAGGAGGGGCTTGGGGAGGCCACATTCCCTCCTTGGGAGGGGCTTGGGGAGGCTGTTGCTTTTGCTCTTCCTTCTATCATCCCATCACACAGCTGGAGCACAGTCCTTCACACAGCACATTCAGCAGAATGTGGGAGGCACCGGTAGGGTCACCATCCATCAGGATGACGCCATCACCGAGCTGGTCAACGGCAGGACGGCCACACCGGCACGCCCCAGCAACAATAACAACACAGGAACGACCAACCGCCAGCGCAACGGCGGCAACGACAACCAGCAGCCGGCACGTACCGAACACCAGGAGGACGCCACCAGCAACACACCCGTGCAGAATACCGACTCAGTGAGTACCACCCTGCCACGCCGCACGCGAAAGATGGCAGGCTACAGGGTGCAGCCCTTTGTCGGAGGCAGTTCAAGGGCCGACCGCGTCAGGGCCGAGCAGACAGGCACCGCCCTGCAGACGCTCTTCCCCGGACACAGGGTCTACGTCCATTTCCTCGGTGGCAAGTGGACATGCCGTCTGGGCGACTTCCGCACCATCAGCGAGGCAAAGGAGGTACTCGACGAGCTGGTGAAGATGGGCTACGACAGGGCCATCATGGTCAGGGGACAGGTCAACGTACCCTATTAGGAATTAGTAGTTAGTAGTTAGGAGTTACCTCATAATTATGCATTAAGCATTACAAAGATGAATCCCGAGACTGAATACCGCGAAGGACTGGAAGAGCTGGCCGGGCACTACCGCAAGGTGCTGACCCTGCTGGGCGAGGACCCCACACGTGAAGGGCTGATGAAGACGCCCATGCGTGTGGCCAAGGCCATGCAGGTGCTGACCCGAGGCTACGAGATGGACGCCCACAAGGTGCTCACCGACGCCCTCTTCCGCGAGGACTACAACCACATGGTCATCGTCAAGGACATCGACTTCTTCTCACTCTGCGAGCATCACATGCTGCCCTTCTACGGCAAGGTGCACGTGGCCTATATACCCAACGGCTACATCACCGGCCTGTCGAAGATTGCGCGCGTGGTCGACATCTTCAGCCACCGCCTGCAGGTGCAGGAGCGCATGACCATGCAGATACGCCAGTGCATCGACGAGACCCTCCACCCCTTAGGAGTGATGGTTGTCGTCGAGGCCAAGCACATGTGCATGCAGATGCGCGGCGTGGAGAAGCAGAACAGCATCACCACCACGAGCGAGTTCAGCGGGGCTTTCAATCAGGCCAAGACACGCCAGGAGTTCATGAATCTCATCTCACACGAGCATTATTAACCGTCATTTGTAATTCACCAAGATGAATCAGACAGAAAACAGCGAGTTCCGCACAAAGGAATCTCCATTCAAGCAGTTCAGGCGCACCTGCCTGGGCAAAATCGTCATCGCACTCGGCATCTTTATCATCCTGCTCATCATCGCATGGATCACCAACCCCTCTGAGAAGAAGATGATTGACGAGATGGACGACAACATCAAACAGAGCATCTGGTCGCGTGACAGCATCGAGGCCGATGATTTGGACATCTTCGTGAGCAACATTGGGCATACCTTCACCCACTGGTCCGACTCCGTCACCGAGGACATGAAGAGCCGCCTGCGCCGCTTCAACCAGAACAACAAGAAGGACTACTACAACCACACGTTCTTCACCACGATGTTCATCAACTGCAACTTCAAGGGTGTCACCAAGCGTGTCGGTCTGGGCATCTTCGGTATGGTCATCCCCCTGGTTGACTTCAACCAGTTCGTGCCCCGCGAAGGACCGCTGCCTGACTACGACAACCCGAAGCTGATAGGAGGCGGTGACGGCGAGGAGTACTTCGGCACCACCACCGTCGACGTGTTCCGCTGGGAAGGCGAGTAGTCTTCTTTAAGCCTACGGCATAGCGCTAATGTCCGTAAATGGAACGTGAATGGTTCGTTGTTGATGAACGAACCATTGACGCTTCATTTACGGACATTGCTGTATTCCAACATAGCAAACCCTATCGAAACACGTTGCAGCCCACCGCTCAGCGACTGGCGGTGAACTTGCAGACGGCGCGACGACCATGACCGTCAGTGACGGTGGCCACGTAGGTGCCGCGAGACAGTGATGCGAGGTCTACCTGAGCGAGACCACTCCTGACGGAGGCTGTCGAAGCAAATACACGGCGACCATCAATGGCACTGACGGTCACACTGACAGCACCATCGTCAGCAGCGGTAATCAGGAGGGCGCCATTGCGATAACGAAGGCCCAGCATGTCGTCGGCCATGAGGTCGCTGATGCCACTGACGTCAGGTTGGACAATAGTGACGGCATAGGTTGACGTGCGGTTGGACTGACAGATGGTCGGCACGTTCATGGTGATGACCTCACGACAGCCATCAGGATAGCGGCCTGCCGTCTCGTCGCTCTTCATGGCACCATAGCTGAGGCGGTCGGTCCATGACTCGTCAGCGGCGGTGAGCAGCACATCGCCCCCGTCGTCAGAAAGTTTGAACGACGCATGCAGCTGCGACAGCGGCTCCAGTTTGTCGCACCACACCACCAGATGGCCGTGGGCGGGAATGACCGTAGGAGCAGAGGACAACAGGACAGAGGGCTTCGCTATGCGGTACTTCTGGGGCGTGTCGGGGTTATCGCTCAGGTACATACCCTCGACGTCGACAGGCTGGTCGGTCGTATTGTAAAGCTCTACCCAGTCGTTGCGCTTGAAGTACTCATTCACATGTATGCCGTTGCCGGCACTCACCTCGTTGATGCGCACGGGTGGCAGCGGCTCGTCGACAGGCACAAAGGTGGCCTTCAGAGTGACGGTGCCCGCAGGCAGGGCCATCTCCTCTTCGGTGCTGACGAGGGTTGTACCCTTCACCCATCCTGCAAAACGATAGCCGGCAGGGGCTTCGGCCCGCAGTGTGACAGGGGCGAAGAGACTGCCCTTGAACGTGGCGTAGGGAATGTCGATGCCATTGACGCTGAGGTGTGCGCCCTCAGTGTCAGACGACAAGGTGACACTCTGCCGCGCCACGCTGCTGAGGCGCATGGGGGCATACTGTTTCAGGTGGTTTGTCATCATGTCAGAACGGCCACGCAGCTTGTTCTTCAGCGTGTTTGCCGCACGGTCGGGGTCGTGACCGTCGTTGATGCCCTGCTGCTTCATCAGCTGCGTCATGGGCCTGACCACGGATAGGAGCTCGTTGGTGATGGTCGTGGCCAGGTCAGGGTCGAACACGCTGCCAGCCATGACACAGAAGGTATCGATGAACTGCCGGCGGAAGCGGTCGTTAACCAGCAGGTCAGTGAAGAGCCTGACAAAGGGCAGATTGCGGAACTGCGTGAAACAGCTGAACGAGTTCTCGTTGGTGGTTCTGTTCCGACCGTCAAAGGCATAGTCGAGGTCGAACAACACAAAACGGTAGCGCCCGTCATTGCGGCTGCGGTATGCCTTGACATTGTTGTCGGGCCAGTCCGTATTGTCAAGATAGAGGCAGACAACCATGTAGTTGATGTACTCGTCAATGTCGAGCAGCGTCAGCAACTCATCGTAGGCCCCCTCATCGTTGATGTGCGAGGCCAGGTCGCAGATGTGCTTCCACACCTTGTCGTCGCCATTCTTGAACACATCGTTCTCGAAGGCATCCAGCTCCTCATCATCGTAACCGAAGTTGGCGTAGGCGAACTTGTCGTTGTTGGGCTCGCGCAGGTTGAACACGCCGCGCAGCTGTCCGTTGACATACTCAATGACAGGCACATAACTCTGCAGGTCGATGTCCATGCCGGAGCGCTGCACGATGGTCTGCAGCGCGGGGTCGAGGAAGCGGGCGTTATGCGACCACACATCGTTGCCGCCGTTGCGCACCACCAGCGTCTTGTTGCGTATGTAAGGCTTCTGCGGGAAGAACGAATAGTCGAAACGGTTCTGCCCGTCGAACACCTTGTTGCTCTTCAGCTTGAACGAGCGGTAGCGCTGTGAACGCGTCCATCCACCCGAGACACAGATGTTGACATCCTGGTTGAACAGCATCTCGCCATCGGCACTGATAAGGCTGAAGTTGACCGGGCGGTCCCAATCCATATTGTAGTTGCGGGGCAAGTCCTGACCGTTCCCTATCTGGCCGTTGGTGCCATCGCCGTCACAGTCGAAGCCGGTCTTAGGATCCGTGAAATCACGTTTGTCGCCCACGATGCTGACGATGGGCAGCGTGTACTGATGAGCGGTCTTGATATAGCTGCGCGTGACAGGCACGCTGGGCAGGTAGCCATCCCGGAACAGCCGGACACAGAGGCTGGTGGCGTTGCTGAAGGTGAACTGTCCGTCCTTGCTCTGTCGCGCCACGCCGTTGACAGCGCCGTCGCCATTGAACAGCTGCCATGACACGTCGTCAAAATAGATGTTGTTGTCCTTGCGGTCGATGTTCAGGTTGAAGGCGATGGTCTGCATGTCCTTCTCCTGCGTCGCGCCAGTCCACCAGTCCGTCTGCTTGCCTACCTGCTCGTCGGTGATGGTGCCCTCGTAGGTGATTTCCTGCCACTGCGTGGTGATGTTGTAGTTGGACTCCAGCACCTGCCAGTGGATGTAGTTATGGGGGGTGGTATGTGTCTGTGCGGCAATGCGTGTGGCCTTGTCGGCCCTGACCTTCATGCTGAAGCGGTACTTCTCGCCCGAGCGCCAGATGTGGCCGGGGGTATAGACGAAGAACTGCGCATCGTGGTCGTTCTGCGCCGTGGCCGAGGCATGGATGCGTATGCCACGCGAACCGTTGTAGCCCACGCCGTCTATGATGCGCCGGGCATCAGTACTGCTATTGGCGTCACGACTGACCAGGCAGGTGGCATCGGTACCCTCGCAGTCACCATTGACGACATACTCAGTCCACGGCGATGCCGTCTCAGTGCCGCTGGGTGCAGCGGTGGGCACACTGCCGTCAGTGGTGTACATCAGGATGGCCCCCTCAGGGATGTCAACGCTGACATGCAGGGTGTTGTTGAACAGACAGCTGCCCTTGCTGACGACGGGCGCCTCAAGCCGCTCCTCAGCAAAGGCCGCCGTGGCATTGGTGGCACCAGGCGTGGCATCAGCCGTCCAGCCCCACTGCTCGCCGCCGTCAGTCGTGCGAGCCCATGCTGTGCGGCTCATGGCTGCAGGATAGGTCTGGGCGAGCACCAGCTGCCCATCGGCATCGCTCAGGTAGACGGTGCCGCCGTCGCAGTCGAGCTTGAAGGGGGCCTGTGTGGCCTTGATGTCATGGGAGCCGAGCCACACAACCTTGAAGCCGCCCGGCGCAATGCTACCGGCCGAGACCGGAAGCTGCCAACGGCGCAGGTCGGTGGCATCGTCACTGAGGTACATACCGCCAAGAGTGACCGCCTGCGTGCCAGGGTTATAGAACTCTATCCAACTGTCGTAATTGACAGCGGGACTCAACACCACACCGGCATTGGAAGCCATCAGCTCGTTGACGACCAGCGCCACAGTTGCCAAAGTAGAAGCTATCATCGTACTATGTTTTATTATCGCTGCAAAATTACTAAAAAATAGCACGAAACGTCCTTATTTGCACACGTTTTTATTGCCAAGTGGGCGCGATGTGACATTTTTGCAATAAAAAGAAACAATCATTTGAACGCTATTCCATAATATATTTGTAAATTTGTACCCAGAAAAAACAACTAATGACATGAAGAAACTTCTACTTTTGCTATTTTCACTATGCACGCTGTCGGCTGTCGCTCAGCCTAACGGCTTTGGCGGCTTCCAGATGCCGGCTGCCAACTTAGAGACATCACAGCAATGGAAGGACGTGGACTATGTCGGCGACGGCCAGCCGTTCCACACCTGCGACATCTACCTGCCCAAGGAGGTGAAGGACTGCTATCCCGTGGTTGTCCACATCTATGGCAGCGCCTGGTTCAACAACAACGGCAAGGGAGCCGCCGACCTGGGCACCATTGTCAAGGCGCTGCTCGACAATGGCTTCGCCGTGGTGTGCCCCAACCACCGCAGCAGCATGGACGCCAAGTGGCCCGCACAGCTGCACGACATCCGCGCCGTCATCCGCTTTGTTCGTGGCGAGGCTGCCAAGTATAAGTTCGACACACGCTTCATCGCCACCAGTGGCTTCTCGTCGGGCGGTCACCTGGCATCGACAGCTGCCACCACCAGCGGACTGAAGACGGCTGTCGTGGGCACCCTGACTGTCGACCTGGAGGGAGCACTGGGCAACCATACCGCTGAGGCCAGCACCGTGGATGCCGCCTGCGACTGGTCAGGCCCTGTCGACCTGACGGACATGGACTGCGGCGAACACATGCAGATGGGCGCCAACAGCCCCGAGGACATGCTCTTAGACTCGAAGCTGGACCGCGAGCCCGACAAATACCGCAGCCTGAGCGCCACCAACTATGTGAGCAAGGACACCCCACCCGTCATCATCTTCCACGGCGAGAAGGACAACATCGTGCCCTGCTGCCAGGGGAAGAAGTTCTACGAGCTGCTGAAGGCCACCGGCGTAAGGACCGAGGCCACGTTTGTGCCCGAGGGCGGCCACGGCATGGGTATGTATGCCGATGAGAACCTCAGCAAGATGGTGAACTTCCTGAAGAACATTGTTAACGAAAAGCGATAAAGACTATGAAGAAATTGTTCGTATCAATGGCATTGGCTGGCTGCGCACTCACGGGTAGCGCCCAGCCCAGATGCAACGCCGATGGCACGGTAACCTTCCAGCTCAAGAACGACTCGGCACAGAAGGTGATGGTCGACGTGCAGTTTGCCGGACGCCAGGAGATGACCCGCGGCGCCGACGGTGTGTGGACCGCCACGGTAGGCAACAGGGGCGACAAGACATCGCCGGTGGCCCCTGACATGTACCCCTACTGCTTCATCGTCGACGGTGTCAGCGTGATGGACCCGGAGAACCCGCAGTACTTCCCCAATGAGGGTTTCAAGAACAGCATCTTGGAGGTGCCCGCACGCGAGGGGACACTGGCCCACGACATCCGCGACGACGTGGAGCATGGCCGCGTGGAGTACATCCACTACTATTCGAAGAGCCTTGGCGCCACCAACCAGGCCGTGGTCTACCTGCCCCCCAGCTATCTGACGGACATGCAGAAGAAATATCCCGTGTTCTACCTCATCAGCGGCACCACCGACACCGAGGAGGTGTACTACAAGGTGGGCCGCGTGAACTATATCCTCGACAACCTCTTGGCTGAGAAGAAAGCGAAGGAGATGATAGTGGTGATGCCCTACGGCAACCCCGCCAAGCTGTTAGGCACGAAGGCGGCAGCGCAGGCGGCTCCGCAGACGCGCTTTGGCGGCGACGTCTTCAGCCAGGACCTCATCAACGACCTGATGCCCTACATCGAGGCCAACTACCGCACGGTCAACAACGCCGAGCACCGCGCCATCGGCGGTTTCTCGCGCGGCGGCAACCAGGCGCTCTACAACGGCCTGACCAATCTCGACAAGTTTGCATACCTGTGCAGCTACAGCTCGTTCACCTCGACCGACATCCCCGACGTCTATGACCAGGCATCGGAGACGAACAAGAAGATACGCCTGTTCTGGCTCGGCGTGGGCACCGACGACTTCCTCTACGGTAACGCCCGCGACTACATGGCGTTCCTCGACAAGAAAGGCATCACCAGCGTGAAGGTGTTCACCAACGACAAGTTCGGCCACACCTGGATGAACGCCAAGTATTTCCTGACGCAGACACTGCCGCTGCTGTTCAACAAGAAGGCTGCCGAGACCGCCATGAAGGCCAGCGAGCCCGCTCCCGCCGCCACCGGCCAGGAGCCGCAGTTCACCCCCGGCGTCATGGCACGCATGTTCCCCAAGCCCATCATCTCGCCGGAATACACCGAGACGGGCATCACCTTCCGCTTCAAGGCGCCCGAGGCCAAGCGGGTGGAGCTGCATGCTGAGTTCATGCCTGAGTATATGGCCATGGAGAGGGACAGCGACGGTGTGTGGAGCACCACGCTCAAGGACTTCCTCTTCGAGACCTTCACCTACTGCTTCATCGTCGACGGCATGCCCGTGGCTGACCCCAACAACATGAACATCACGGCCAACCAGGGACTCAAGTACAGCATTGCCGACAATCCCAAATCGCCGTTCAACTTTGCCTCACAGGGCAACATCCAGCACGGGCGCACAGCCTACGACCTGACGCGCCAGGAGGCCTGGTACACCTCACCCATGCCCGGCGGCATGGTCATGCCTGTGTTCATCCAGCTGCTGCCCGGCGAGGGCGACACCATGGAAAGCTGGTTCAAGGAGGGCGGCGCCGATGCCATTGCCGATCGCCTGCTGGCTGACGGCAAGACGAAGCCCTGCATCATCACCACCAGCACGCTCGACTTCATGCAGGGCATGCCGCAGATGCCGGGCTTCGGCACGAAGACGCTGCGCGCCGACGACTATCCCACATGGGGTCTGCGACGCCGTGCACTGGTCAAGCTATTGCTGGACGCAGGAAAGGAGGAGCGCCCCAGCTTCCCCGGCATGGGCGGACCGCGCGGCGGCTTCGGCGGCGGCTTCGGTGGCGGTTTCGGTGGCGATGGCTTTTAAATAACACAACAACAGATTCGATATGAAAAACAAGACAATGGTGGCGACCTTGGCACTTGTGCTGAGCACCATGAGCATGAAGGCACAAACCCAGTATGCCTGGCAAGACACCAAGCTGCCACGGGCTGAACGTGTAGAGAGCCTGCTTGGCATGCTCACCCCCGAGGAGAAGGTGGGCCTGATGATGAACAAGAGCATCTCCATTGACCGCCTCGGCATCCCGTC